>JACLAD010008946.1_pt1 | contig 23451 bp, 11 predicted proteins | sample 8027901 | NCBI WGS metagenome assembly JACLAD01 (sample SAMN15725071, study PRJNA655200) | protist metagenome | isolation source: fluorescence activated cell sorting (FACS) single amplified genomes of... | place: Spain: Blaines Bay Microbial Observatory, Mediterranean Sea | collected 2016-07-05 | reverse complement strand
TTTTCTTCCTCTTTTTTTTTTCTGGAGATTCTGGTTTGTGTGATGTTTCCTTCTTTCTTTCTTTCTTTTATTTTTTTTTTTCGTGCCTTCCGGAGACTCGGACCGGAGTCTTCTGTTTTTTTATACAATACTCGTTGATTTTAGTAACTTCAATTTAATGAATTTATTATTATCGTCATTATTATTATTCCTCTGTGGTGTTTTGCGAAAGTGTCTCTTGTGTCAAGGGAGAGGCTCTCAAGGTGTAGGTTTATTCTTTTTTGCTGGTATGCATATCGTTCACAGACTTACATAATTCATTTTTCTTTCGTTTTTTGCTGTGCACATTTGCGTTTGCGAATGTGTGTTTCTTCGTTGGTGTTCAACAGGCACCAGGCCACGGGCAACAACAAGCGCGGTGTTGATTGTAGCAATCCGCAGTTTGTTTTTATTTTTCGTCAAATGTTGGGTCGGAACGATATCGAGGGTCACAAAGTGTTTGCCTAGCCCTTTCTCTTTGTGAGCAACGTTCACGTTCCTTGGTCCCTCTCAGTCGTGGGGTGGAAAAAGACCAATATATAGGCTTTACAATAGGTAGGAATACTTTCCCAGAGTCTGCAAATGTCGTGTCTCCTGCGAAGACAAATAGTCAAAAATCTTAGGCCGATATGGTCAAGTAAGTTGATCTTATCATGTTGGAAACCATAACTTCATGTTTCGAGTTTGTTACGTTACCTTCACTTTTTTTTTATATCTATCGTATTTAAGATCGGGCACTCAGCAGTACTGTTGAAGATATAACGTAAGTTGGCGGTTTATATTTGCGAGATTTCGGAAATTCAATTGGTACATAACTGCATGGCACTTTTCACATCTTGTGTAGCGTAAATATAAACTTTGTTACCACCGATGGGGAGGAACGCCGTGTCCCTGGGCGAGTAGGTCAAAGCTTGTTTGATGTTTCAAAAATGCACAAACTTGGATTGGATGGAGGCGATACGATAAATTCAATTCGTCAAGTGCAGCATACGGATGACTGGGTAGAAGACATTTTTGGGGAAGGTATCAATTTTGAAAAGTCTAATGATAGATTGACAAAAATCCAAACGCAGTATATTTTTGATTAATTGTGGCATGTAAATTTATCATTTTGATTTTACATTTTTTAGGTCCTGTATCGTCTGCATCCCACGTTGTCATTGCACCAGAATGGCTCAATAAATTGAAGCCTGCGATGCCAGAGGAGACTAATGTGCTCGAAAGTTTGGTGGATGATGTAACACCTTTGTAAGTCATGGATGCAGAATACATTTTGATTTGATTTTATGTGTCTTCTTTCTTACGCTTCGCTGTTAAAAAAATGTTTAGCTCGCGCCTTGGCTGCCAGGTCATCCTGGATAAAAGCTTGGACAACATGAAAGTGTACCTAGTTGATACACCGCCCACCGACATCCCATGATATTTCTTCTAGGGTATAACATTTGTGCAACGTTAGATGTGTGATTCAAAGATTTATATATCTTGAGCAGTAAGTACCGCCGAGAGAGAAATTTATAGTGTAATACTTCTTGGGTACTTTGTACACAAAATGTAGCAATCAGCACGTAGTACATAAACACATTTACATTTTGTTTTCTACAAGGGTTGATAGTATTAAGAATAGAAACATTAATGACCATAGCCCATATTTAAAGCGCCTTGCGCAATGCACATCGCGACTAGACCTCTGTTTCCCTTTTTTTTGTGTGTGTGTGTGCGTGTTTGTTTTTTTGGATTAGGGAATACTTGAGAGCATGGAATACTTGAGAGCATGCGTGTGTAGTCTAGTTATGGATACTTACAGGGTATTATTCTCGTATTTATAAGAATACAGTTTGATGAAGCTTACGATCGAGCAAGAGCTGCCTAACGGCTGAAATACAAGTATAAAACCAAGCTGACAGATTCATGATTATTGAATTGTTCGTTGACGGAAAATCCGTTATATGATATGACGTTACAGGAGAGGACGATCCATGCGCCACGGTGTGTGCGTGGAGGAGATGGACAACCTGGTCAACACAATGTGTCATGATATTCGCACACCTATACATTTGCTGCCCCATTATTGTAAGCGCATAGCCGTGCGTGGTGTGTCGATCCAAATATGCCTCCATCAATCCGAAAATCATTGCAGAACCGCAGCGTGGAAAAAAAGGATTCTGACATCTTGGAAAAACAATGACATCGGATGGGCCAGGTCATTTTTTGCCGTCAATATCAGGCGTATCCGTGCAGAGGGTATCTTCAAATAACGTGGAAAAACTTTTGGTGGAAAAACTGAAACAGCATCATCGCGGTGATGGTGGTGGGCTCAACTCCAAACTTTGGACTTACTTTCGGAGGTTTGACGGCAACCGTGATGGTTTCATTGATAAGTTCGAGTTTGTCAGCGCCCTGAAGCGTTTTGGTATTTCTGCAACAGACGAGGTAGCCCAACTGGTGCTTCAAAAGTATGGGAAATCGGGAAAAGTAAATTATTCACAGTTTTTAAATATCTGTCAAAATCATGCTCAGGAAGATGCAATATTTCATTCAAAGCATGACATAGAGCATAAGCAAAGGGTCCGAATGCATAAAAGGGCCATGAGAAGTATCATGCAATACAGCGATAAGGAGATTGAAAAAAGGTTTTTTACGCAGCTACAGCAACGCGTTAACAAAAGGAATGTTCGTAAGGCTTTTCGTTATCTTGACGTGGACAATAGAGGTTATCTAGATGTCCAGCAATTCCAGACAATCATGCAGCGGTTCAATATATATATACCCGACTGTGATCTACAGGTAATCCTAAAGAGATGGGATACAGATAAAAATGGGAAAATATCTTTTGATGAATTTGAAAGCAGGTTTAGCAAGTTTATCAAGGAATATAATAAGAGAAATTATTTCGCGGAAGATAATGAGAAAGAGCTAAATAAGCGAAGGGAATGGCTCCAGAATCATTCTATCCCAATCAAAGAGGTCTCTATGGAGGTAGCTGAGCAGCGCTTTAAACGCTTAATTCGCCAAGGAAAATTTGGTTTTTCCGTTATAAGAATGTTTCGTTCCCTTGATGTGAATAAAAGTGGTTTCATCGACGTTCGTGAGTTTAAGCGCCTCATGGAAAAGGAATGTTTTCTAAAAATATCAAAAGAAACATTAAATAAATTAATAAGTAAATGGGACAACAATAATGATGGCAAAATTAACTACGAAGAATTTGTAAGATATTTTGGGGACAGTTTCATGGGAAAAGCAAAACTTTTACCGATACAGGTAAAGAAATCTAGAAAGAAGGTAAAGCCAATGCAAAATATTCAAAAGAAACAATTACAAAAGTCTGAGAGAGAACAGACATTGAAAAAAACAAAACATAAATCCGCGAAAATGAGTTCCAAAAGCTCTATTGAAAATGGCGCAGGCAAAGAAACCTCGAAAATGGTTGAAAGAAAGAAGGCGCAGAACAAGGGTAAGATGGCAAAGGAATACATGGGCAATAGGACGCTTGCTGTTTCCAATGACGCTTTAATCATCAATAGTTGGAAAGAACTTCGTAAAGCTTTTGCAGAAGCTGACGTTAGAAAACGAGGTGCTCTGCGGCGCTCTACATTTTCAAAGATCTTGCTACGTGTGATCCCCTTGTTAGGAAAAGATGGCGTCCAGAACATTTTGATTCAATTCGAAGGCGATCATAGAATAATTTCGGAGTCGAAGAAACTAGTAAATTACAATCAGTTCATAAAAGCATACATCGCGAAGAATGGCAAAAATCTATTCAAAGGAGTGCGCATTTAAGAATTACAATTAGCACATGATTCTGGGCCGCATACCATAGAATCCAGATGCACTTATTTTTACAACTCTGGAAGTGTGTCGATTGTATATCTTGAGTAGAAATCGACTCTTCTAAATTTTGCATCTATTTTATTAGTCGCTTCATCTATTTCATCTTCGGAAATTGTGATCGATGACATCAGCGGAGACAGCAATATACTTTTGAGAGATGGGCGCTGCAACGGATCAAAACATAGCATTCCTCTTAAAAGATGCATTGCATCAAAATCATCATTGCCTGAATATTCGTTCATTTGCTGAATCCTATTCCTTGCAAACGCTATTCTTGCGTGTCTCCCATTTTCTAAAGAAAACGTTTTGCTATGCTCATTGAATATTTTAGAACATTTACCTCTACCAGTGCAAAATTTTGTAATGGTCTTCCATATCTTATACCTTCTCCATTTTTTTGGACAAGCATCTAATCCCATCAAAACTATGATCCTATATATTGTGTTTTGCAATTCTCCTGGATAGTGGAAATCCAAATCATTTAAAACTTCAAATTTTTTGTCGGATTTCCAAATTTTGGAAATTTCTAAAGCGAGGGGCTCTGGGCAAACGGCATTATCCATTATTTCTTCATATGGACACTCACCTGTAAGCATGTGTAAAAAACAAATACCCAATTGCCACGTATCAGCTTGAAAGCCTTGCATTGCTCTGTCTCCAAGCAAAAGAAAATCAATGGGAGCATTTTCAAAAGTTGTAAAATGCTTTGCTTCAATTGATGCACCTTTCTGCTTGCTATTGCCAAAAATAGTGCGCTTGTCATCAAAAGCGCCGTTGAATTCAGCTGTACCGTAGTCCGTTAGTTTTACAAGAAATGAATCGCACGATTGATCAGCACTTGTTGTAAAATTTGATTTTACGTCTCCTCCGTGCGTGAGGTTCTCTCCGAAATGATACACTGTGGCCGTTTTCTGCGGTTTCAAGAGAAAGTTCAATAGCTTAACATCATAATGACATAACCCAATATGGTGGCGAGCAACATACAATGAAAAGCACATCTGGTACAACAAGCCAGGTAAAGATGTTACTTTGAACGCCAAGTTGGTTTCTTTTAATTCTTTCATGTACTCTTCCATGTCCATGGCATCGCAAAGCTCCATTCTTGTAAATTGATACACACCCTCTTTTTTTGCCATGAACGTTTTGTTTCTACGCATGCTTGGAGGTCCCCAGACAACTGGTGCTGGATATGCAAAATGAAAAACTTGATGAGTCTGAACAAAATTGGGACAAATATTTTTTGTGACAAGATTCGAAAGCAGGAAATTGATTTCAGTTTCCTTTTGAATCTCTTGCATTTCATCTTCATCCTTGATCTTGTCAAAATTCATGACTGCAACAGCCTCATAGCGCTCACGTATATTTGACCAAATTTTGTACACCTCTTTAAAACCACCTTTAGCCAAAAAATCTCCTTTAGGATAGGCTGATAAAAGCTTCGCAACATTATTGAATATTGTGGATGAAGAGAGTGAAAAGGCGGCTGCCATTGATGCAACTTGTGATCCAGTTGTGCACCAGACTTCAGAAACTTGAACCGCCGATGCGAGCAGGTAGGAAGATGGCAGATATTCAAATATCTGAGATAGAACGAAAGTGTTTTTGGTCAGCACGCTTTGGGACTCTGAAGAAACATATTCTTTGGATTCTGTGCATTTTGAGTAATTATCTTGAAGTAGCTCATCTTTTCTGTCCTGATTTTCATTCACAAGATCCTGTAGTTCTGCAGCCATAACTTGTCCTAGAAACGACGCATTTCCTATCGGTAAGGGCAAGAAAGAAGCTCTACGAACATTCAGCATACTCTGTCTAGCTTGAATCAGAGGCTCAAACTCGTCAGGAAGAAATGAAGCTTTACCAATATTGAAGAGACTCTCCCTCTTATTGCAAACAGGTGACAAATTTGTTGTCTTAAATTTCATGCTGTGCAGATTATCCATCATTATTGGTAAAGGTATGAGGGATTGCCGAGCCCGTCTTGGTAAATTGATTCTTGTGAAGACTTCATTTTGGGATGAAATCGACGCCTCTTCAACTTCCACATCTTGGGTTTCATTTATTGACACTTTATCAAACTCTATGTGTAAGGTAGAAATGTCGCCCGAATTTTCTTGAAGTTTTGTCTCAGAGCTCTGTGAAGCCATTTCACGTTTTTCAAATATTTTGTCGACGACTAATTGCAGCTTACTAAAAAAATCTCCTTTTTGTTTCACGGCAAACTCACCTGCAGAGACTTTATGGCGAGAAAATCCAAGGGTTTGCAAATCTTTTAGCACCATCCAAGCTTCTTGAGTAGTCCACTTTTCTGGAAGGGCAATGAATTGCTCAGCCGGTGCATCTTGTATTGGCTCTGAGTTTCTGATATGCTCCTGGAGAAAAACTATGGATTTATCTGAAATTTTCTCAATTCGCCATAATACTTGGGGCCATGAAACCTTGGTGTTTTTTTTTCGGTTATACTTTATTTTTTTCTTCCTCTGGCGGCTTTTTACTTTTTTTCTTGTGGTTTTCTCACTCCCATTGACTTTTGCTTTTTCCATTCTTCTAGTTACACCTCTTCTTTTCCCCTCTCGTTGAGGGGTACAGATTAGTTGTATGGTCGAATAAGCGGAAGAACCATCTTTGCTAACAGGTAGGCGATTAGCGGTGCGCAACTTCTTGGGTGTGTAGAGTTGGCGATTTTTTTTTTGCTTCTTGTCAAGCAATGATTTTTCAAACCCGCGTTGCTTGGTGCTGGAAGGAGACTGTGTTGTGCATGGATCGACATTTTCATCATGGGATTCCTCATCGCTACACTCCAACCAAAAATTTTTTACAATTTTGGACATTTTCTCTTAACGGTGGTTTTTCTTTCTCTCGTCTCTTTGCTGCGGGTTATTGAATCTTTTTTTTTTTTTTTGAAGATGGTTGTTTCTGGAGAACTCAATGGAAGCGAGAAGTGAATGATCGATTGGAGTGTTCACGCGTCTGCGTTAACGTGTGCTCACCTGCGTTAAACAAGACAAACATAGCACTTGTTTTTGAGAATGAACTGCCGCGATGGCACCGTGCTGCTAGAGTAACCACTAGCAAAAAAAAAAAAAAAAAAAGAGTCTTTTGGGAGATCCAAGATTTCATCAGTTCAAATTTCAAAGTGAGTGCTCTCGATGGGCACCATATTCGAATGCTAACGATAACTGGGCAGAGAACCTTTGTGTTTGTCAAACCTTTGAGAAATCATGCTACAATTCGAGAACGAGGTTTTCACGCCCTCAAAAAGACCTCCCAAAAAATTAACGTTTTTCGTTTTCCTTGCTTTCGCATTTTTCCAAGCGCATCTACCTGTTGATGTCATTGAGCATAGAAAGATCCGCGTTTCTTCTTTTTTTTTTTTCCTGCTGCTGAAAAGGCGCACCCTGTGGGACTAGCGCACTCTCGTTTAAAAAAAAAAAAAAAAAATTATATTTCATTCGAACGCGGACTATTCACTGGTCATCGGTGGTCTACTACTGGCCAACCCTACATGAAAAACAAAAACAAACGTTTAAACGAAGAAATCGCTACGTGTTCGAATACCAGATATTCATGAACAGTTAGTTGGTTGCGATATTTTCATTCATTCATAGATTCATGAATTTCATTTCCAATTTCCAATTTCCAATTTCCAACGGTCTCTCTCTCCTCTGTCTGTCTGGAAAGAGGCCTGTCTCCTGAAAAAAATAAAAAAAATAATAAATAAATATTCATATAAAAGAAAAAAAAAAAAAAGCATGGGGCCGATGTTGCGGGCCGGTCTTTCGTCTTGAAGAGTCGGGAGATCGAAAACCTCTAAAACAACAACACCAGTTGACCCTAACTGGGATATTCGAATGCGTATAAAACCTATTAATTAATGCTGCAGTGAATTTAATGTCAATTTACATGAAATTAATATATCATTCGTCAGAATTCTGCATAAATTATTTTTATTATTTTTGTATATGGTTTTGTTAGTATGTTCTATTAGCTAGGCACGTTTACTTATATTACTGTCCGGATACGAACGAAGTTACGGTCTTGACTGGCCATCAGGACCAATATCGGCCGATCGTCGATCGATCAATCAATGGTTGGATTTTCTGGGTGTTGAGTGTTTGAGACTTTTTGCCTTTCCCTACTCGACGAAGGCACGCTGTATGCCGCCTTCAAGCGCATGGAGGAGCGAGCAAGGTTGAACAAAAAACGAGGAACAATGATATGAGTGAACTTCTATTTCAGGCATAGCTCCAGGTGTTATGGAAAATACAAATAATGGAGGCAGCAAAGTTAATCCTGGGGTCACCGCCGAAATTGCTTACGATGTGAATGAGCTTGCTGAAAGACCAGACCTACTTGAAGAGACAGCTCATTTGTTGGCACGAACTTGGAAGAGCTCAAGCAATGAACGTTTGAGAAATATGGAATTGGAGATTCAGCGTGAGATACAGATCAAAAAATCTTTTACTTTTGATGCAGATGCGAAAATTTCAGCAAAAGCACGAAGATCCTTGCTTCCAAAAAGATGGGTGCTAACTGCAACTTGGAATGATTTGAATAAACTCACGCAGCAGCAGCAGCAAGCTGTTATTGGCCATGCTCAGATGAAGTTGGGTCTCAAGAATCGTCAGCGTGGGCGATCATGTGTCATATTTGCTCTTGTCATATCTAAGAGCTGGAGAAAGTTGGGGCTTGGTCGACTTTTGATGAACCATCTTGAAAGAGAAGCTCAAAACATGAACATTCATTATGTATTTTTAAATACTTCTGAATATCTGCATCGCAAATTCTATTCAAAGTGTGGATACGAGATACACCACGAGCGAGTTGCTGTCAAACGTAAAGTATTTAAAGGAATAAAGACTTCTCAGATTGAAAATTTAGAAGACTTATTTTCACGAGCACACTCAAAATACAGAAAAGGAAATTGTGAGCGAACGACAACCACAGAATCAATAGACGTTGATAAAGGCGATGTGCCTGGTATAGAAGACGAAAAAAGATTGGTTATTGAGCACAAAAGCAAAGCAAAGAATGCATTGTGGCTGAGAAAACGTATTTGCAACAGATTTTTTATACAGAGGAGTTTTCAATTTGTGAAGCCGGCTGAGAGACAAAAAATAGTTTTGGACCGAGTCTTGAATCTCAAAAATAAGATGTCAAGAAATCAGACTGTTAACATGTCAATGTTGATGCCACAGGAAAGCAGCAAAACTAAATTTGTCGCTTTTCTCAATCACTCATTTCCATCTATTTCCCAAATCGGTCCCTCTTGTGGTCTATGTGCTCTTTTAATGGTGTTCGCACGGAACGATATCCATACAGAATACTCTGACGACGGGGACCGATTTGAGAGCGAAGCTGTGACATCATCCTTTCAGAATTTCGGTGGCCTTCCTGTAAATTTACTCCTACAAACAGCAAGAAAGGAAGGGTATACCTCTCAAGGAGAAATGTTTGATATCAATCACCTTTTGGAGCTGGCCAAAAAAGTACTTCCAGAAAAACGGAGAAGTTTATCCATGAATGTTAACATTCAGAAAGCAAAAGCGCTCCATGTTCTCAGCTGGATTGCTATGGGAGGTGCAATTATAATTCCTTATGATTCTTCGCCAGGCAATTGCGAACCGTGCATACGGAAAGGGAAAAGGGCGCATTATGCTGTATTGATCGGCTTTGTTTTTCCTTCCAGATATAGTAAGCAAATCAAGCATGTTGCAAAAAATCTAGCAGAAGATGTTGAGACGCAGACAAAGATTCTACACGGCGAAAAGTACAATGAAAAATTTGTAATATCATGGCATCATCCGGAATTGGCTGGTGAACTTGAGAGAGAAAAAAATCTTTCAGATCTTTCAGAAGATACCAAATATGATGTCGAAGAGGAAAACCGCATTCGAGACGCATTGGTTGTTGTTGCGCAACACTCTGCGTCAAAACAACCTATAGTTGTACCTTATTCTCTTTTCTTACGGAGCAATGCACAAGTTCAACGGCAAAAATGCTTGAATAGCCGGTGGAAGATCGGAACAGATGGATCAAACCTTGCAAATACTGCGCTATTTCTATACTAAGCAAGTAATCATCTGAACTGTCTGATGTTGCAACAGTCCACAACAATATTTCGCTTTATTTTCTAACAAATAAAAATACTATTTATAGTAGTAACAATAGTACTGAAATATATAGTCATAATATTTCATATAAATTTAAGCGGAATTTTTTATTACAATTTTTATGGAAATTGTTTAGTAAACCTAAATCACACTTTTACATTTAAATATGTGTAAAATAATTTCGTGAAATACAAGTGTTTTGTTCACTTATTATGAGTTAATATGTTGATCTGTCTTTTCTTTTATCGTATCTTTTGATACTACAAATTTTATCATTTGGTTTGTTCACGTATTTATTTATCATAAACAAATTGTCAATCTCTGCAGCTTGGCCAATACAGGCCACTTGGCCAATCTTGAAAATTGCGATCCTCAAAAAACAAGAAAAATTGGGGAATTCAACCCAGTCAACGTTGGATATTTTGAGAGATTAGTGTTGCCATGTCAGAAATTGTAAAATGTATGCTGTTGGCTTTACCGCTGGTATGCTCCTCTCGCATTTCTTGCTTCAACTGCAAGTTGACATGACTTGACATGACATTGGCAATCAAGGACGCGCAGCAATCAATCAAATGTAATCCGCAACTCCTATGAATCTTGAAATTCCCCTGTTTCACTATTTTTCTTTTTGACCGATAAAAAAATAAAAAGTAGAAACAAGATGTCAGATAACTGCACGCCCACAATCAAACTGAATAGAGGCAAAGAAGGGGGGAAACTCAGAGGATGGAATTGGTATCATAGTTTAGGTTGTCCCAAATTCATAATGTCACCGATGGTTGGGCAGTCAGAACTTGCTTTCCGCATGCTTTGTCGTGGGTACGGAGTAGACCTTTGTTACACGCCTATGTTTATTGCCGACTCGTTCGCGGATGACGAAAAGTATAGAAATCGAGTATGGAGCACTTGCAAAGAAGATAGGCCTTTGATCGTACAGTTCTGTGGAAGAAATCCGGAAAGCATCCTAGAATCTGCAAAAATAGTACAGAAGCACTGCGATGCGATAGACTTGAACCTTGGTTGCCCCCAAAAGGTTGCAAAACGAAGTAGATATGGTGCCTGGATGATGGACGATTGGCATACTATAGGTTCAATAGTTAGGCACCTAGACCAGAACCTAAACATTCCAGTTACTGTGAAGATAAGAGTATTCGACAATTTTGATAAAACTTATCAATATTGTCGTATGTTGTGTGACGCAGGAGCTTCCTTGATATCAATTCATCCTAGACAAAAACATGAGCGAGAAGAGGTTTTAGCGGACTGGGCTCAAGTGAAAAGAATCAAAAAGCTGATTACATGTGTTCCTATCATACTCAATGGCGATTGCTGGCATGCAGAGGATGTCTGGCTCAGCTGGCGGCAAACAAACGCTGACGGAATAATGTCTGCGCAAGGTCTTCTTCACAATCCTGCTTTATTTATGCCGCTAGTTGGAATTAAAAAGCCAAGTCCAGAGCAAGTAAAAAATTGCCCGTCTATCAGTGCTTCATTACCAGACTATATGCGAAGAAGGCGTAAAATTAGTGCTTTCTTCACTTGCCAGCTTTCATTTTCATTTCGCCAGCGTGGAAAAGCCAACGTGAACCAAGAGTCTTTGGTGGTACCTTCAAGCAAACCAAAGTCACTTGCATCCACATCATTTTTCTCCTCCACAGATGATGTGAAACGGCAATTTGAGCTTGCTCGCAGATATGTTAGCTTTGTGGAACAGTATAAAGTGCATCATCCATCAATTGCAAGAAGACATATCTTTTTCATACTTTTCGACCAGATTCAGGCAAACATTGATCTATACGATCAGTTATATTTTGCGACCGATAAAACGATGAAAACATGTGCCGAATATGCTTCATATATTAATGCTCTTTATGCACGGGCGAAGTCATCCGGAGTAAAAGTAAACAAAGGTAGTGATGGTGCCACAATGTTTAACTTGAGCGGCAAAAAAAGACCCAGGCGTAGAGATAACACTCTTGCCCCTCCGCCATGGCCTGTAGGTGGAGGGGGTTTTCATGTCAATAAGAAGAGATTTGTCTCAAACAAAGCTTGCATTGCAAACAAAATCAAAAAATGTCATCTCATTGATTCGGATCATGTGAGACATAATAATGAGAGGCAAAAAAAAATGCTGAAGGCTCAAGCTGGTAAAAAAAGGAGGCTTTCCAAAGCAGAAAGAAAGAAATTGAAAAAACTCAAAGCATCCCGCTCTTGATAAGCAGTAAGTTGACGTATACGAAGAAGAGCATATTGATCATGTAACCACGTTGGATAGAAGATCTGATCCAAAAAGATCAATTGTTCTGTAAATACTTGTATTGCACAAATCCTCGAAAACTTGCAATAAAAAAATTACTCATTAGATATTCGTACGGACGTTTTACCACAAAGTTCAACAGCGAACTTGTAGTCTCTATTTTTCAAAAGTATGATGGGGTTTTCTTCAAATTTAAGTTTGCTGTTGTTGTGAATCAACTTCTGATAATAGTCCAGAGTGTGATTCTTCACGACCATTCGGATCACGTCTTCTTTCTTGATAATGGCTTTGATCATCTTACCCTTGTTACGCATATACCGTATTTGTACATGCTCGAATTATTAACTTCAAATTTGTTAATGAGACATTTGTCCATGTTCATACCATTATTAATTTAGTATGTGTTTTCTATATATTAAAATGGTTAAGTAGTGGTTTCCCGTATCAAGATGTCTGATCACGAACGAGGTGTTGTGCGCGGACCGTACGCGTGTCACGCGGCGTGTGGTGGACTATCTTGCACATGTTACGTGGCACTGCAAAAAAATGGCACTACGTTTGTACAGACGAATGCTGAAGCAAGCGCGAATGCTCGGGGCTGAGAAACGCGCTCAAGCAGAGCAAAGGATTCGACAAGAATTTAGATCAAATATAATTGCAAAAGGGAAAGACCTGTGAGTATTTTTTCCTTCCCCACTTTTGTTGACGCTTTTTGAATTGCTTTATGAGATATACTAACTGAAAACGAAATGGTTCAATCTTAGCGCTAAACTTTTACAGGAGGCAGAATCGGTATGCCTGTGGTTTATGCTTCTCCCTTGAAGAAATATGTTACCCATGATAAGAATTTGTAGCTTATCTCACATGATTTTTCGTCAACACTCATTTTTGCATTGCTTAGAAAATCGGGTACATGAAAATTGTGACCCCTATCGAACTTCGGGGGAGAGATAGTTCTCAAAATCCGTCGCGGACGTTCATGTAGATACAGATGTTTTCTGCATCCACTGATAATTTATCGTTGACTAATCAATGCGCATCTTTTAAATTTTATTTGAATAGATACAAAGATGGAAAGGTAGTTGAAGGGAACCAAAAATCTATTAGCGGCGCCAAATATTCGGCCTTTACAGGAAGCAACATTGATCCGGAGGCTCTTTCCAGGCATAATAAACTTATGAGGCGGTTTCAGTTTATGGATAGAAAGTAGCTAATCTTAATATATGTACACTCATAAGATGAGATGGTATTTTGAGGCTCTCTCTTTCACTCTACTCTGCGAAATCTTTCAACTTCAATAGTATAGGGCAATGATCTGAGCCAAGAAAATCTATCCTATCGATGCCTTTGCCAAAAATTTTAGTCTGATCAATGCTTTCCTTCAAAGATTCCTGCACAAGAGTGTAGTCGATTCTCATTCCTTTTCCATAGTAGCGTGCATAAGCGCTGCCATTGGCAGGCGGAGAACCTCTCCATGTATATCGACATTCATCGATATCGTCGCCACTGATGCAAAGAAACCTATGCGCATCGATCAAGGATCCTTGTTCCAATATTTCTTTGAACCTTTTTTGCTCATTTACGGTATACCCTGGTTGTCCAGCATCATCCGCGTCATCTGGTTTGACTAAGCCTTTGTTGATTTTGTATATTCCTTCACGAAAAAAATCGGGATGGCTTGCATCAGTTTTGTCTTTGCAAACGTTCAGATCGCCAACCCTTATGTGTACAGATAGAAATATTGATAACCATCGTCACGCGGAAGGTAAGTTCAAGGCATAAGGCGATTGTAAATGTCAAAGGGCAGGAAGAAGCTGTTAAATTTACTTACCATATAAGGGGTTTGGAATGTGTGAGTGAGGCCTCACAAAAGTGTTCTTTGAAGCAAGATAGCAACTGCTGGTCCCACTCTCTTCTTCGTGCGAAAGATGTTTCATTCATACCATTGTTGGGTGCGTATGTATTGAGCAAAAAGAATTTCTGAAATTCAATAAGTATAATTCGTCCATCTACATGATGCTCTTTTTTTTTTGAGTTAGGAAGGCAAAAACTTACCGAGATTATTTTGATATTTTTTTTTACTAGGACTGCTGTACCTGCATATTTAGAATCTGACAAACTCCAGTGTACTTTGTAATCGTTAAAAGCTCCTTTTCGCAATAGTTTGTTGATCAACTCCTTCTCCTGCCTTCTCTTTTTTGTATCACTTGAAATTTTATTTCTATATCTGCGTTTTCCGTCTCCCTTTTTAGCACCTGAAAATCCACAATGGGCAGGCAACCTTGCCTCCTGTATACAAAAACAATCCGGGCTATACTTGCGTAAAAATATGTCAACGTCTGCCCAATCTTTTTGCAGCCTCAAACCAAAACCATTTGCGTTCCAGCTTACTATCGTCAAGGGATTATCACGAAGTTTGTGGACTGGATTCAAACCGTCTCTCCCTCTTTCCAAACCTGTTTTCTTGTTGCACTCGTTCCCACGAGATCTTTTGCTCTCATCCTTTTCTGTTGCATCCGCCTTGCGCTTAAAGTATCGCAACATTTGATGTGGAAAGAATTTTTTGAGGTTTGAAATATCCCGACATCAACATTCTCAATGAATTTCTCATGTATGTTTGCAACTCGCTAAACAAACTCTTTTAAACTTGAAAAAATGGATCTGAGCCTTAGCTAGGCGCCTCTCTAGGCCTAGTAGCTACCTAGGCCTTGTGAGAGGAGAAGAAAGAAAAAGGTTGATCGATCAATATTGCAATCGAATGTGTTATCATATGAATATCACATACCATGAACAAGGGATAGGAAAAACACTTCCAAAAACAGGAATAATGGGTGAAAGAACCTCGAAACATCCTAGTCGAATCGTTCGTCAGCCGTACGTGCTGGAATCCACATAAAACAACCCAACGAATGTTTAAGCGTTTTCAATTAAACCAGCTCACTCACGAGCCTCGTAAGTGATCAATCACCAGGCTGATGCCAGTAACTGGCAGATCCTCGCATATTGTACGAGAGCACGGAGATAAATCTCCAGAAAAAATCTTTCTTTTCCCCTTTTTCTCTTCTTCTATTCAATTCGAATAAAATAATAAAAAAGGGCTTTTTTTTTTTTTTTTTTTTTCAAGTATTAATATTCAAAAACCAATATTCTTCTAGTCTATTTAATATTCGAATAATATATTCAAATTTAAAAAAAAAAAGAAAGATGATCTATATAGCTATCTCCAGCTGACCAAAGGCTAAGTAAGGCATTTTATCAGTAGGTAACAGTAACGATCGTTACTTTCATTACTTTCGTTATTATTCAGGCCTCAAAAATGAAGAAATTCATTCGCTAGTAAGTACTAGTGATTCTAAATTAACGTGTCTAAAACGTATCTTTTGGGTGGAATAGTATGTGATTGACTTTTACTAGTAAATACTAGTGGTTTTGAAATCGTAAATTTTCTCGTTAAAAAAATCGTTTACTATTCAGAACCAAAATAGTTAATTTTATCAATGCCAGCCGGAAAGACATTTCAATTTTTTGTTTTCAAGACATTTTATGATTTTTTTTTTCTTTTTGAGAATCTATCTTGGAAAGCTTGCTTGCGTTTCCTCTTCTTCTTCTGGAGTCTGAATATCCATCCATCCGCGCGCGCGCGCGTGATAGCATCGATATGCCAAATGCAATCGCCTCTCTGCCTTTCACAAGCGGATTTCTTCCCTGCTATGCACGGATGGAGCGGGCGAGGCTTGGATTAACTTTTATCAATCCATGCGATATCCATTATTTTGTTACTCGGTCCAAAGGGTTTCGATACTGCAGCGTTGCTTTGCGTATGGATACAGAGAGTGTGAGAGAGAGATGGACGGATGGATATGCCCAAATTAACGCGGGGCAATCAAATCATCAACAAGTACAAGTAGGCGAGGGTATAAGATGATTAAAGCAATCGTTGATGTACCCCGGGAGCTTCTATCCATCCGAGCAAGTCCTCTCGATATTTATTTTCTTGTTACAGGTATATCGTATCAAATGTTGTTTGTCGATCCTCCTCGTGTCTAATTTTTGAAGTTGTACTCTTTTGAACTAAAGTGTTTGAAACAACATATACCTGATGATTTCTAAAAATGATGTGCCTAGATTTGAAACTATCCTAATCACAAAGAGCCACATCTAGTGATCATTGCCTCGCCGGCATGCAAGCTTCCGATTTTAACATCTTTCGTACGTCGAGTCAGTTTTGTGACGTATGCCTAATCTTCAACTATGAGGGAAATATTACAAAAATGATCGGTCATAAGATAATTCTTGCTGCTCGAAGCCCTGTCTTAAAAGAACAGTTTCTTAGCAACAAGACAAAGGATGGTGGAATGCAAAATATAGAAATTAATGACTGTGATCCAGTGGTCTTTACGAGCATATTGGAGAGTATCTATTCTCAGCGGTTTCCTAGTATTGAAGGCCGCGACGGAAACAAACAGTTTTCTTTGCAGTTTGTGCTCAAAGCAGTCAAAATGTGTTACCGGTTTCAACTCCACGCACTAGAGAAACACTTCAGTGATGCAGCAATGCACTATGTGAAGGAAAGTAATGCTTGCAGCATTTTGACGCAAGCACATAAGTTACATATCAAAGAACTTGAACGGCATTGCTTGTCTATTTTGTCCAGTATACCAGTGGAAGATCTCCTTGACCTATTGTGTGACGATGTGGAAATTGCAGAGGAAGAAGGGACTGACATGGTTCCACCTCACCTGGTTGCGGACATTCTCATGAACAAGAAGTTGCCATCTATGAAGACGGCTGGATCATTACCTCTTGAAGACGCAATTGTACTTGGAAGGAAAGATGTAATTGTAGCTTTATTTGAGAAAAATGTGGATCCTTTACAGCGCACCTCAGATGGTAGATTACCTTTGCAGATTGCGCTTGAAAGTAAACGCATGGATATTATTGAAGTTTTATTGAAGCATGGAAAAGGAGCAGGTGTTAACTCCAAATTTGTATCTGACTATGATCCCGCGGACAGTATTTTGCATGCTTCAGTCCGTGCTGATGATGAGCTTGAGGTTCGAATATTACTTGAAGGTGGGGCACACACTTGGGAAGTTAACTCAACAGGGCAGACAGCGTTGCATATTGCATCAGCAAATTGTAACATGAAGCTTTTGAAACTTTTGATAGATTACAAAGCGTTACCTAATCAGCAGGATTTAATGGGTCAAACAGTTCTCCATGTAGCCGGGGCGAGCTTACGCTCTCAGCATAAGCGATCTGGAACGCATCCAAACAAAAGCAACAACAAAGACCTTATCAGTCTTGTTCAATTTCTCTTGGATGATACCAACTTCAACGGCAGAGGTGGGGCTGATCCGAATATCACCGATGTGAATGGAAGACATCCAATACAATTGGCTGCGCTAAACGGTTCTGTAGATATTTGCAGTGCAATGATTGATAGCAAGAAATCCATAGACGTAGCATATAGAGATTACAATGGAGACAATGTTTTGCATCTTGCTGCTCGGATGTGCAATCTGCCATGTCTTTTATTTCTGCTTTCAAAGACGGAAAGGTCTGTGTGCTTACAACTCGATGAATTGGGAAATGCCAAAGAAGAAGCTATACTAATGATAAATGCTTGCAATCTAGACCTTAATACCCCCTTGAATATTGCAGCAGCCACTGGGACCGAAAAAGCTGAGGTTATTGTCAAAGCGTTGCTGGAAGCGGGCGCAAACCCAAACATTCCAAATTGCGTTGGGCGCACGGCATTGCATACGTGGTGTGAAAGAATTCGTGACAATGTATCCGAGTTTCCTTCTGTGACTGGGCTAGGAAGTCTCATCCAAGATAGTGATTGTGAAACTTCTCTCATCCGAACCTTTGTAGAATGTGGTGCAAATGTAAACGCGCAAACAATCGAGGGTTTGACGCCTCTACATTTGGCAATTGCCAGGGGTAAACAAGATGATATGATCGAATTGTTACGTAATGGTGCTGATTTATGTATATTCGACTTTGGTAGTGGTGGTAACGGATGGCAAAAGCCTCAGACACCGCTGACTGCTCTCAGAAAAGGTGTAAGTACATTAGCTATACGATTTCACGAAGATATTAGTGACCCGTCTGCGCTTGTAAACTCTGACGCAGATCCTAAGAAGCGTAGGGCAAAAAAGCAAAAAATGCAGAGATTACCAATTGAACCTTTGACTCTAAGACAACGGCGATATTTGGAAAAGAATCTACTGAATGGATTGATAATCAGTCCAAAAACATGGATGCCTGACAATAGCGTGTTGACATGCATGCTTTGCAGCAAAGAATTTACAATGCGCAGAAGAAGGCACCATTGCCGACACTGTGGTCATATTATCTGCTCAACGTGTGGATCAAAAATGATCAGCATTCCGAAGTTTAAGGTCTCGAAGAAAGTAAGAGTATGCAATGCGTGTTTCAAGATTTTGGAATCTCCCACATCTGTTCTTAGCTACAGTGACGATGGCGATGATGCAAAATTTGAAATTGGAAGCAGCTCCTTTCAGCGTAAGTCGCCACCCAACCATGGAAATAAAATGATGAAAGAAGACATATTAGACGCGTCTAGCCCAGTTAGATTCTTCAATGCCAGCAGTAAAGAAACGCATCCAAAAAATGACATAATTCATTCGAATCTCGCAAATGAAGAAAGTATTCTCGATGGAAAAAATGTTTTGCTTGGGGAATCTAAGGTCAGCGTAACATCAAATCCTTTTGAGGAGCCAGATAGTATGGAAAGACTAGATACGCAAAATTCTAACCCTTTTGATTCGACCAAGAATTTTCCCTTTCATGAAGATCCTGAAGATATGATTGAAAAGATGATGGCCCAAAAAAATATGGACCAGCAATCTGGGCAATTTGGAATTAGAGAGAGTGATCGACATGAGGTGCTGGATGTGGACCCGGAGGAGCTTGTTGCAAATATGATGAATTCAAGCAGAACACAGAATCCTACATTGTCAAATCCTTTCCATGAGTCTGTGGAAAATTTCTCATCCAATCCGTTCGACGCTTTGAATGATGACGACAATGAATCAAGTTCGAGAAGGCAAAGTCTATAAAAGGACCACACACGTCGATAATGGAACTCGATGCGCATCTTCTGAGTGCTACGTAGTATACTATGTAAACCGTATTTGACAGTCTAGTTTCTTATATTTTTATTAGAGAATGCTCGAGACCAGATCTATCGCTGACCTGAGTCATCCACCAGTGAGCTTAACCGGTAATTAAAAAATCGCACGGATGATGGATGCAGCGATGGTGAAAATTTTTAAAAATCTTTTTTTAAATGCGTGTCATTTTTGCCACAATAATTTACCAGCCCTCTGGAAGATTCCGGAAGAAAATTAGTCTGTCATATATTCTACATCGGGCCGGACCGTTTTGTGCGCCAGCGTGATACCCTTGGGAAGAGTTTGGTGACAATCTGTGTGTCGCTTCCCTTTTGTTAACTTTGATGCCCTCGTAAGGGGTGAATGGGATGGACCATATGTAAGTGGGCAACCGCTACTGGACCCACGTCTGGGCCTGCTGGTTTTTGTGGGTGCTGACAGAAAGATGCACATTCCATGGGATTGTACGCTGCTTCCTCAATAAGTATTCTAGTGGCCACGTTGTAGGTGAAACTTGTGTTCAATTAATTGATTTTGAATGTGCATCCGAGTATATCGCAGACGAAAGAAAGAAGAAACTGTTGGTCAAATATATTTGCTTCACCTAGTTGCACTAGACACTATTTTACTACCATGCGATCGCTCGTTTCTCATTTACATGACATCGCTAAAAACTATCTTATGTGCAATTAAGTATACTTTGTATCCGAAAAGAAGATTTTTCAATGGGAAACGAGGACTCAAAGCTTGCAAAGCAAAGCACTTCAGAAGTGCCGAGTGCAGACCGAAAATATTTGCACGCCCATGAAAACCGCATAAGTGCCAGTGTAAACAAGCACACCGAAGTTGATACTAAAACGCGAAGGTGTAGTGCTTTAACAAGTGGAATAAAAAAAACAATGGAAAATGATAATACTAGAATAGATGCAAAGATATTGAATGTACGCAACATGTCACCAGAGAGCTTGAAGAGAGCTCAGAGTATGCTTTTGATGGTAAGACATTCCCATCAGTGCAAGCAGGTTTCTTGCACGAGGAGTTGTAAAATGGGTAAAAATATATGGGACCATCTGAAAGAATGCAAAACTTTGCAACCCTGCCGTTGCCACGTGATCAGACGAATTCTGACCCACTATTCTATGTGTAAGAAACGAACATGCCGCTTGTGTGGCCCAATTGTTGATACGGTCATATGGGAATCAGTGAAAACTAAATCAAAAGAAAAAAGGAGAACAATCAGTAAGCTCTTCTCTCAGAAAGAGATGGGAAGTGATTCCACCATTGAGGGCGTTTCATCAGATACGCATACTTCTACCTCCCCAAAGAAAAAACAAAGGAAGACCGAAAAAGGCAATTTTGTGAATCATGGTTCGCCTGCAAAATCTAGAAGTCCCGCACGTTCTGATCAAGCACAAGAGATAAGAGAGCAAAATGGCCAGTAATGACAGGATAATTTCCTAGATAGAAACGTTCCTTAATAAAGTGACATCTTATTTATATATTTATATTATTTATGTACTCAGTTATTACTTCCAGCGCTTGCATGCATTGTTTAAATTATAGTACACACTAAAAACTTGTGTGATGGTAAGATCATCTTTAAGGCAATTTTGGTACATTGGTTATAAAGCGTACATTTGAGAGCGTGCATGAGCCTCTCATCTAAAACTATCGAAATATTTAACATCAATAAGAATTAAATGCAGCCAGAAACCCCTCATTTTCTGCGACTTGGAGGTGTTTGCTGCCGCTTGACCAGCCCTGAACCACCAAAGTTACTGCGATGCTTTTTCTCAGCAGGTCTCAGTATTTGGAAGGAGCACATTAATGTTTCGTCAACGCTCATCATCGCTCCTGCATTATCAAACTCTCCGCAATAATTGGGAGCAGAGAAAAGGGTAACTAGCTGCCTTTGCGCGAAGAACTCGTAACCATCCTCAACCACCTGGTGCGCACGACATACCAAGTCGAGGTCCTGTTGCTTGAGGAATTCCCTTACGACATCAGCACCAAAAGTGAAAGAGACACCTCGATCATTTTCTCCCCATCCACTTAAGTCTTTATCTGGATCAGACCAAAGTAGGTCGCACAGCAAACCCATATCTGGCACATCAGTAGGTCGCATGATTCGCCTGATTTGGTCCATGTTTTCAAGTTCTGGAGATAGACCCCCGTGCATGCAGAATATTTTTTCATCTACTATTGCTGCCACAGGCAAACAATTAAAACAATCTGTGAACGTTTTCCAAAGTTTTACGCTGTAACGGCGCTTACATTCATCATAAAATCCATATATTCTGTTTATTGATGCACACTCGTGGTTACCACGGAGTATAAAAAAGTTCTCTGGGTACTTGATTTTAAAGCTAAGAAGAAGACAAATTGTTTCAAGACTTTGCTTCCCTCGATCCACGTAATCACCTAAGAACAGATAATTTGATTCTGGTGGAAACCCTCCATATTCAAAAAGTCTCAGAAGATCGTAGTACTGGCCATGCACGTCTCCACATATTTTTATTGGAGCCTCGAGCTCAAGTAGTATAGGTTGTGACATGAACACTTCCCTAGCCTTCGTGCACAAGCTCAATATCTGCTGCTCGCTCAGATTCACCTGCTTTCCTGGTCGCGCTCCTCTCACTTCTAATAGACTAGCAATAATTTTATCAACATCACAGTCTGTTGTCGACTGATTCATGCTTTTATGTGTGGTATAATTGTTAACAACAAGTTGCCAACAACTCGTCGATGGCTTCTCTTCTCTCTTTTTTTTTTAGCCTCAGCGGTGATCGTCGATACTTTGATCGCTTACGGTGGCTTGCTACTTTACTCTCAGAAAAGCAGAATTCAGGAACAAGAGGGTCTTACTAAAGAAAGCGCAAGAGCGAAACAAGACCTTGTTCACAACACGTCTTCAAGACGTAGCAACTTAAGAGCACGCATCAAGAGAAGCGCATGTGCACAAATCAGTGCAAGGCATTGCGAGGGATTACGCGCCCAGGTTCCCACGCGCATACTCATAAAAGCAGGCACAAGAAAAGTGTTCCTGTTAAGCTAAGGAAACAACAAGTGGACTTCATCGTCTCACATGAAACTTAACCAGCTTTAGAAAATAAAATAACAGAAGGCAAAAGACAAGAGAGCATAGGGCATAAATATCATATCAAGAGAACCCGTGGACATGACTACCTCGCGAGAACGCTACTCTTCTTGTGCGTGAACAACCAACCATTCGTAAACAAAATAATTGAATCCAATAATACATGGCTGCGGCAGACAATGCAACAAGAACAACAACACGAGACTATCCAAACGCAAAATTGCAAATTGCAAATTGCAATGCATTCAGAATTATTATTGATATATTGATTGTTGGTGGGTGTTCATTCACAACACGGAAGGCGAAGAAGAAAGAATCCCAAGCACACAAATCAACCTGATTAAAACCAATCCAAACGCATTCGTGCTAGTCACAGTAACGCTAGCGTTGGCAGTGTCAACAAGTGGTGGGGGCCCAACCCAAGCAAAGTCCTCCAGTAGTGTTTTGCCCGTGCAAAATGGTGGGAGTTGTGTGCGTGAGAGTTCAAAATTTTTTTTTTTTTTTTTTTGGAGGTCTTTTTCTCTCTCTCACACAAGATTTTTGAATCCAACAATCATCATCTCCACAGATATTCATTCTGACAGGCGTGGGCCCCGGCGAACCCCATCCTAATGGAAATGTATGCCGCTTACGCGCTCATTGTCCTCATGCTTGGACATGAACATTCAGAATATCATCAAATCATAGAATATGCTTGAGATTCTTCGTTCGAATGAATTGAATGTTCGAATGCGAAGAAACCCAAAATAACTCCTTTTGATGCCTGCCATTTGAAACACGAGGAAAACGCGGTATCCCCAGTAGGCAGTGAAACCCTTGGGAACGCGGCAATATGAAGCATTCCATACACATTTTTTTTTTTTTAAATTGATCCGGGGTTTGTTGGTAGAAGAAGGCTGATGACGGCAAACACTTGCTATGTAGGGACAATCTCCATGTTAAAAATCTTCAAAGGAAAGCAATGATAAATTTTGCGAAACCAACATGTTGTGAAAAAAG
>JACLAD010005088.1_pt1 | contig 23518 bp, 3 predicted proteins | sample 8027901 | NCBI WGS metagenome assembly JACLAD01 (sample SAMN15725071, study PRJNA655200) | protist metagenome | isolation source: fluorescence activated cell sorting (FACS) single amplified genomes of... | place: Spain: Blaines Bay Microbial Observatory, Mediterranean Sea | collected 2016-07-05 | reverse complement strand
CTACTTTACTCCTATTGGATACACATAAGGTAGTTTTGGCCTTTTTAGAATTTTGTTTAAAGAACTTAGAGAAGAATATTGTAAAAATTAAGAGAATACCCATGCCTTTGGATATCATCGGAAATGAACTCTACGTTCCAAAGGGGCTTAGTACAGATAACAAACAACTAATCAAGCAGAACTATGAGATCAATAGTGATTATTGGTCATTGGCCGCGAAGTACTGTGTTCGCTTTTTGAATCAATTGTCCCGACATAGAGGTATCATAGATATCTACGCATACCCAACGCTAGAACCGCAAGTGGTAAGAACCTTTGGTTTATTACTATTAAGTGGAAACCAAAGTGAATGTCCAGATCTTGCTGTTTTAGGGTTAGGGAGTATTGCTTGCTTCGCTGGCACCCAAGAACATGGTAAGATTGCTAATTTATTTAATAGCAAATACGGCCGGACAGCTATGAGGGATCTAGTGCATACTATGTACTACATGATTCGTCGTCGTTTTGGGGAACGTCTCTTCAAAGCTGTAAGTATGCGACTCGATCCAGACTACTTCAAGCAAGTTCCTGTGAGGGATTATGTAATATCTATACCCAAAATCAAAGTTAGTGCCCTGAAAAATGTAGAATTGAGCGGAGAAAATGACCCGTTTGTACAATTGAAGTTTGGTAAATATGTAGACAAAACTGAGGCAATAGATGGTGCGGGATCTCAATGTGAATGGGACCATCAACATTTTAGTTTCCCAACAACAAATATTGCCCTGCCAGATGACCACATGAAGGTAGAAGTTTTAGATTTCAACGATTTTAGATCAAACATATCTATAGGCCTTGCAGATGTGAATTTCCATGACCTTCTTGATGAGAGAGACTCCAAAATTGGAAAACTAACTGAAGTTCCATTTGATATATTTGACTCTAAAGGCGAAAAGAGTGGACATGTTGTACTCTTTGTATTGATCGAACCAGCGATAACTGTAAAAATTCGTAGAATAGCATGTACTGATCTCAAAAATGTTGAAATGTTTGGCCATAATGATCCTTTCGTGGAGATTTCATTTGGGCATTGGTTTTCTAAGACTGACGCTCAAGATGACGCGGGAACACAAGCAGAATGGAATGCATTGGGCTTCAGTTATAATACTACTGATAGTTTGCTAAAGAAACAAGATTTATGCATTACGGCGTTCGATGAAAACGCTGCACGTTCCCATACTGCAATTGGTTCAACACAGTTTCAAATATCATCGTACATAAATCCAAATGTAGATCGATCTAAAGATTATAAAACTTATGTTTGTTTGATTTCAAAAATCAAAGTAAAGGATTTGATCAATGTTGAATTCTATGGTGAAAATGACCCTTTCGTAACATTACAGTATGGTATGTGGAGTGAAAAAACAGAATATCAAGATGGTGCTGGTAGTGACGCCTCATGGGATACTTGCAAGTACCAATTTACTGCAACTGATTTATCTCTTATCACTGAAACAATGAAGATTGAAGTTTACGATTATAATGGATTAAGATCGCATGCTTTTATTGGAAATGTTCTTTTCAGTTTGGAAAGTTTGAAAGAGGAATCAATTGGCCAGGAAGTAGAGATGACCATGGAATTGACAGATAAAGGGGGCAGAAGGTCTGGGGAAGTGACGATATCTATTGTTTTAGATAATGCTATAGATGTAAATATATCAAAAATTGCATGTAGTAATTTGAAAAATGTCGAAATGTTTGGTAAAAATGATCCTTATGTAAAACTCGCACTGGGGGGCTGGAGGTACCAAACGGAATATCAAGATGATGCTGGATCATCGTGTGTCTTCGATAATGAAATCATTATTTGTCCTACAACTGAAACTATTCTTCGTACAGAGGTTATGGAAATCGAAGTATATGACTACAATGATATTAATGCACACGCTCTCATCGGAACTGGGTCGTTAAATCTCTCGGAGGTCGTTGATAAACGTGGCAGTGAGTGGGATTCGAATGAAATCAAGCTTGTAAATAAAAAGAATAAACCATCTGGTAATGTTAACATAAAGTTGAAAATTGATGATACTCCAGAGAAACCATGTCCACAAAAAGGAGTGGATATCGAATTATCGCATGACATATTTGACAAGAAGGAGAAAAGAACAGGAAATGTTGCAGTAAACATCAAAGCTGATTTTGCTGAAGAAAAGACAATGACCGTAATTGATCATACGAATGATCCTGTCAGTCAATTTGATGAGTACATGAAGAAGACTGAAGGTCAACATAGAATTGAGTCGTTTGCATGTGAATTTTCATTGCCTTTAGCATTACGTGCATGCTTAGAGCTAGCAAAAAATGAGTTATTTAAGTATTCTTTGTTGGAAGGTCAGCCTCTTGTCGTTTTTAGATTTGCTTTCGAATGTTTCACATGTGCAAAAAATGCCGGAGATGACTTGAAATCTTTAGATCCAAAAAGTAGAGCATTTCATGCAGGCAATGATGGCTTGATATATGAGCTAGTGGAATGCGTTTCTTATGCTGCTGATATATTATTGCACTTAATGTGCTATGTTGAACTTATGGGTCAGGTGCCAATCTCTAGAGAAAGTATCAACCAAGATATGAATTTGAGAATCAAAGCTGCCCGTAATGTCTTGAAGGAAAGGCGTGATGTTGCTACAACCGATGGTGAACGGAAAAAGGCGAAGGCAGAGTTTGAAGTGAGGGCTGCTAGAGCTAAAGCTGAGTATGCAAAACAGTTGGCACGTATTGAGCGAGAGGAATTATGGTGGCAATGTGGATCTAAGCAAAAAGTTTGTGGTGACTTGTATGATGCAGTATCTACCATTGTGGATGAGCAAATAGAGTTAAAAGAAACGAATTCCAATCACTTTTTACTACCACCAGAAACTTTCAGGCATCTTGGTTACTTAAAATTCTTGCTTCAAAGAGGTCGTGATGGCGTCATTAAGAAATCTAAGCTGGGATTAGAACTTTCTTTACCAACGATACCAATGATTTATCCTCGTGTCAAGACAAGAATAGCTGTATGTATGGTACACAGTGAAGATCGCGACTCACGATACCTTAGTCGGAGAGAATTGGTAGATTTGATGAAAGGCAAAAAAAATCAACGAACAAACACTGTCAATAGGAATTCATTTTATGACGATAGTGAGGATGAAAACATTATCAAAGATGAAGAAACTGAGCATGATGCATCTCTGGCTGAATTAGTAAACCGACAAAAAGCTGATCTACGAATTAGTGATTTAGTGAGATCTCTTTTGAAGTCCAAAGTAGAGATTGTTGTAGACAAAGGTGGATATCCACTGGAGGTTGCTGAAACATTAGCTCAGTACGGATATGACCCTAAAAATCCTAACTTGAGATCTGAAACATTAACCATGGAGATTTTGAAAACTTGTGCTGCTTTGATATTGTGTGTCACCACACCTACTCAAAACCATCCTGGTGCTCGATATGTTTCAGGTGCAGCAGAAACAATTAGACGTGATGAGAAAAACGAGAAGGAAATCAAAGCATTTTGGGCAGCTAAAAAAATTGAAATGGAGAAACAGGAAAGATTAGCTAATCCAGATGCTCCTGAAACAAATTCTCGACCAGCAACAGCGGAAGAGGAAGAAGCAAAAAATAGAGAAGAAGAAGAAACTGAAATTCCATTTTCAATTTTTTATATTTGTGCCGATACAGGTTGGGATGATGACCATAGGACTGCGAAAGTACTTGATGAAAATAATGAGGAAATGACTACAGAGGAGATCGTTTATGACGGCTGGGTGAAAGATGCTCTTGCTTCCAAACAAGGGAAATATGATCCTGAGACTGATGAATATGACATGGATGATGAGTGGGTATTGCCCCTTTGGGCAGATGATCAAATAGAGGCAACATCCATGTTCATCCAAAGAAATTTACATTACACAACAGGAAAGGTGGAGTTCAAGAAGTATATTCTACACAACTAGAGTTATTGTTATTGTTACCTATTATTTTAGTTTTAGTTAATGAGCTACTTCTAGCTACTTGAGCATCCTACAACCTACAACTTATTGTTATTGTCATTATTTATATTATATCAATGATAATGAGCTAGGAAGTACACTACTTCATTAGTATTAGTATTAGAATTATTACTTTTTCCTCTTACTCTTAGCTCCTAGTTCTTAGCGATCTTCTAGCTTCTAGTTCTACTGTTCTACTGTTGCTTCTACTGTTCTACAGTACCTACAAAGTTCTAGTTCTAGTTCTAGGTTCTAGGTTCTAGACTAGGTTCTAGTTCTAGGTAGTTCTAGCTTCTACTTCTAGAGAGGTTACAGTGCTACGCACCCATTAAGATTAATACCCATTAAGATTACGATACCCTATTTTTAGCCAAAATACGCTTAAGATTATTATGACCCTAAATTCTGGGTTAATAATTAATAAGGAGAGTACATATATGTAGCCTTAAGATTATATTGACCCTACATTCCTGTAAAAGCCTTAAGATTATACCCTACCTCAAAAGACAAGTAATCTTAATGGGTGCGTAGCACTGTAGAATTTTAGATTTTAGTACTTAGAACTAGAAGCTAGAGCCAAGTAGACTAAAAGAGTACCTTGTTCATCCGTTCATCCACTCCTACAAGTACTAGCACTACTTCTAGGAACTAGGAAGTGAAGTATGTACATGTACTACTACCGGTACTACTACTACTACTACTACTACTTAGATTCTCTCTTCTTGTGGTTTGATCCACTATGGCTATAACTTTCACTATCTGCCTCGGAGATATTGTCATTACCATCAATGATGACGCTTGCAGAATCTGAAACCATTTCAGCTGCCTCTATTACTGCTTTTTGTTCGACTTCTATTCTTTGTCGTTCTTTGTCTGCCTCACTCATAGCTAATGGATCCCAGTATGCCCGTTCTAATCTTTTCTGTTCGAAGTAGGCTTTCTTACGTTCTTCATATTGCACTGTTTCATATGTTGGTCTATATGAGTCTTGGTCCTTAAAGAATTGGGAACAATATATACATACATTCACGTCGTCGTAACAACGAGATAGATTACTCAATTTTTCATCGATTTTGATCCACCACATATCTTTTCTCTTCGTTTCAACCACAGGCTTGATGTAAAACTCTTTCTTTATTTCCTTTTCGTCATTTGCAAATTTCTTACGCATATCTACTACAGCTTTATTAGATACTTTCAGAGGTAAGTTGACTAGACTGAACATTTGATAGCAACATCCACATGCTTGCTTCTTCTGTACACCCAAGTCTTCCAAGGCTACGGCTTTTTGGAATGCACTCCTTTTAAATTGCTTCATTTCTCTTTCATTATTAATTTCTCGAAGATGCATATCTTGGACTGTCTCTTTAGCTGCAGCAATATGTCTATGAACTGATCTCATTCGAGTAATTTCAGGAATCCAATTCTCAGAAGATGCCTTTTCCTTTTGACCGTTTTTCTGTCTAGCAGCAGCTTCCTTCAGTACAGTAGACTTGTCTTTTACTGGAATCGGATCGAATTTTTCAGGGAGAGCATCTCCATACCTCATAGTTGGTTTACTGTACCGCCACTTATACTGACTTCCCTCAGGTACAGGCTTGCCGTTTAGCGAGGATGAAATGATGTGAGCCACTACCCCAGTGGCCTTTGCAGCATCATCGACGCTTTCCCATAAAGCAACAACAGCACCTGACGACATTTCAACCTGTTCAATATTTTTCACTGGGTCGAATATCGAATCCATATTCAATTCTTCATGAAAAGGTTGTTCATTGGTGTTGCGGTGAAGAGTTGGATAATGCATGGGCATGTCCTCTGCATCCTTGGATTGTCTCAGGGTTTTCTTCATAAGATCTTTGCTCTGTTCAAGACTAGGCATAGATTTGAAGACTCTCGGGACAGTTGCAAGTCCTCTCACAACAACCTCCTGTTTTCGTCTTGATCTAATGGACGACTCAGAACACAAAAACTTCACAATGTTCTCCACTACAGGTGCATCGTAATAGCAGTTTGGTGGCAGATCCTGAAGATGAAGTTTGAGGGCTAAATCATACCAATTCAACACACGCAAATCCTAATGAAATGTGTAGAAGAAAGACAATAAATGAAATGAATCGAAATGTAAACTTTATGATTTGAATCAATTCATTGTGAGCTTGCCTCGTCAGGAGGGTTATATTCTTCACGAAAAGTTGCAAGTGAGTTTTTCATGTTTTTCTTCATCATGAAATCTTCCACAAGCATGTAACAGAAAGACTCATAGCAAGCATCTACATCAGCTTGGCTCATAGGTAGACCTTGATAGCTTGATGCCTCTTTCATCTTCTTCGTCTTTACAGACTTTGTACTCGATGCTGTCCCGCTCCTTGTTGTCGTGTCGAGATTGGTCGCACTCATATTCATTTTCAACAGTCACAATTCCCCCCACACCTCTCCTATACCTTAAATACAACCAGGAGTTGTTGTCCTGTATCCACGCAATGTCAAACTAGTGAACAACTTCTCCCAGCAGACTCCCTCGGATCGGATGTGACTGAATAAAACGAATCATCACCCATATTTTCTAAAGGGATATGGTCGGTCGCTTTAGCTAAAAAATAGGCTACGAGGCTAGGATATCTAGCAAAAAAATAAGCGTCTATTATTGGGGGGTAGTAGTAGTACATATATAGTAGGTACTTGTACCTAATCTTAGGTACTTTTACACCAGCAGTACCTACTACCTCTAACGCTGAAGTACTTACAACCTACACCTCTAACCTGATAAGTACCTAACTCTACCTACTACTGGAAGAGTAAGGACTCAAAGAAGATACGCAAACGGCCTTCGTAAAACAGACTAACATCATACAGCCTTGCGCGCATTGCTTCTGTGTTGAGCGAGCATCTTTCTCTTTCACGTCTACCTACTACCCGCGATGGTTGTAGCAAACGCTATTGACCTCTAAAACAAAAGACAGACGTGTGTCTTCAAAAAGGTTTGACGCTTCCTTCCAACTTGACTAGAAGTACACATTCATTCAGACAACACACAAGCAGAAAAACGCCCCAAAAACTGCAAAAACCATGTTCAACTCAACTTCAGCCTTTATTGATAAGGTCATTGCTGAGAAAGTAGATCCTTACATCCTTCCAGGGTCAGAAAAGAACATGGTATTTGGATTTTCACGTGGAGAACTCACCATCAATGAGGCTGAAATCAAGTCACATACAGCTCACGGCTTTGGATTATCTGCTCATCTATTGTATGGATCAATGAAAAAACTCAAGGTTAGTATTCCATATAGTGCCATGACTAATATTGGGCACGATACGACAGACGTCTCTCTTGAAAATTTAGAATTGGTTTTCAAAGTGGAACTCGGGGATGTATTCATTGAAGAAGTTGAGAGTCTCAAGTTTAATGACAATTTTCTTGTTCGTTTTGCAGAAGAATTCAAAGCATGTAGTCTTAAGTCCTGTCATGCTGGTAACATAGCAGATGTACAACCTACACAGGAACGTGTCTTGTTAAAACTATTATTGCCATTGTTCGAGGAGCTTCGTAAGTTTACTGTCACTATCGATTCTTTAAAGATTGTAGTTGAATTGCCATGTAAATTTGGTCATAATAAGGTTTTATTGAGATTCTCTGCTGACTCTATAACCCTTGATTCTTTGACAGAAAAGAGTGGTGATGTCAACTTCAATGCTCTACTAGAAGAGGGATGTAAAGGATCAGAGATATTGGGACGAAAGTTATCTGTAAGAGGTTTTTCTGCTTCTATTGAAAAGATATCAATGGATGAGGAGACTGTACACTCCAGTTTAGTTCCAAATTTTATCAATCCTTTTTTCTTGAGCCTTTCGTGTTGTTTAGATACCACCCCTTCAACAGATGACAGGTCCAACAAAGTACGAGCAAGCGCAAATATAGACAATTTAGAATTTACACCCTTTGTGAGAACTTTATACTTGTTCAGTGATTTGTTAGACTTTCTCAACTATGCTAAGCAAACATATCATGACAAGGAAAGTCGTCCTACTTACGCACTTTTCTTTTTTAAACGACTGTCAAGAAGATTGCGGGGTCATCGCTCTGTGTTCCGTGTAGATGAGGTCAAATTAGATATAAGACGTAAATATGTTGATGCATACTGTAGGCTCTTGATAGATTTTGCTGAAGAAGATAAGAATTCAGAAAAGACAGCAAGAAAAAGTCAATACTGGGCTAGTGGATGGGTAAATCAAGGAAATGTAGATGAAAACAGAAGACAGGCAATGAGGAATGAAATGCTAGGTACAAATATCTTATTTTCGTTAGAAGATTTAAGTTGGTTTAATTACATTGGTGAGTATCGAGTAAATCAACAAGGATATTCAATTATAGAAATTGCTAGGGCTAAGAGGGCAATCTATAGTTCTATGCAATTGTTGACTACTAATGACTTCTCAGACGATAAATTTCAATCCAAGTGTCTCAAAATTTTACATAAAGAATTTTATGAAGATAAAGAATATGATATAGATGGTCGTGTTCTGATAACGGAAGATGATGTTGATGATACAAAAAATTGTAATACTGCTACCAATATTTCATTTCAATTTATATTGTTTATCCCACGATTATCCTTACATGTCATGGATATCACTGACCCAGGTAAGTCACGACTTGGTGTGACAGTATACGGTTGTGAAATTTCAAGTAGTACGAAAGTTAGTAATGTAGAAGTAGAAATGGAATATTATGAAGATAATATTGGTAATGATGATGATGATGATTTTAATGGATATCATCATCCACTATCTACTATTCCCACTCGAAAATTTCATGGACAAACTCAAATAAATCATCTACATCAAGTTTCCATCCGATTAGGTACGACAAAATTTACACTTGATGAAGTACCACTATGTGAAGCAAATGAACCACATGAATTTTGGACAAAAAATTTTGAGAATAATTTGTATATAGATCCGAGCGAAGTACTTCCTGCTCATTACATTTGTATGATTGACTTCAGGACAAGTCATTTAGATGGAATCAGGTATCGTCCACTGGCGTATGGTATAGGTGGGGATGATTCAGCTATTAGTTTTGATAGCTATGGGGGTGATATGACCAAATATGGGGACACTTTCTTCTATGTAGATATTAAATATTTATGTATATATTTGGATGACAGTAAACTTACTAGAATACATGATTGTCTCCAGTCTCTAAGGAAAGTCACTCGTGAATTGGAAGCAAATGATGAAGTAATGCGATGTGCCTATGTATCAACATCAAAATTTAGTAAACCTAATCCTACTCAACGAAGTCATACAGATATAAAATTTATTATAAAAAATTTAGAGGTCAATTTTGAGCTTCCTGCTTCAATGTGTTGTGAGACAGGTTCAACGAATGTGAAATTACTTATTGATCGTACAGTTTACAAACTTACTCCGAAATTTTATAGAGACATAGTACACAAAGATGACTATTTTAGTGACCGTATTGCCTTGTCTAATTTGTCTCCAAGAAGTTTGTATGAAAACATGGATTTTATCATACCGAGTATAATAAGAAGCATGAGAGAAAAGTCATATTCTCTAAATCCAGTAGTACTTCAGATCGAAGGGCTACAAGTAGAAATGTGTAATGAGGATGTCTCAAGATCTCTTCTTAAAGAACCTGCTAATATTCAGAGTGTAATGTCTGTTCCTATTCCTTTTTTGAGATCTTCAGATTGGTACAGACAGAGATATATCGATCTGTTTACTTCACAAATTCACTTCGATGTGACTATTACTGACATCGAAGTCTTTCTATTCTGTGCAAAAAAAATGGGTTCAGTATATAATCATGAAGATAGAATTCGCTTAAAACGTTTGGCTTCCTGTCAATTATATTTGATGCATTTGAATTTTGATTCAATCGAATTTTCTATACATAGAAAGGAATTCTTCACGCCAGATAATATTAGTAGAATGGATCTCATGAAGAAAGTACTGCGAAATTTTGCACATCAGTTAGAAGATATTGATAAACGGGATACACGCATCAAAATATCACACCAATGTTTAGAGAAAGCTGCTATTGAGAAGATGAGATTCTTGGGTATTCCTTTGCAGAGTAGTAAAGCGTTATTTAGATCGCTTCATACAGATATATCCACTCGTAGGATAGATAAAAGTATGAGTATCGATTTAGCTGAAGGACGGGCTGAAAAATTCATAAAGAATAATGAATCACCTCGTCCACTCATCACATTTAGTGTTGAAGGAGCTCATGTTATGTACTATACTCTCACATATGACTATAGATTTGTCGTCAATGTTGAAGAAATCAGAGTTTTCGATTATGAGGGTAACACATTTATGCATTTTCATGCACCCACATTACCTTCTGATCACGAAACATTCTCTGCTGATGGTTTATTCACTCCATCAAAGAGAGCATACGTATTTCCATCATGTAGTGATGATAAACATAGCAGTGATAGTAGTAGTAGTAGTAGTAGTAGTAATAGTGGATTGTCTTTCACAAGACCACGGAGCGGATCAGTGACAGCTGACGAGATAAAAGAAAGTATAAAGAAAAAAAGTCAAAATGATGGCAATTTATCGGTTTCTTCATATAGCTCTTTAGTCATAACATATGTCGTGCAAGATAAATGTTTTCCATGGGGTCAAGGAGGATATTCTAGTGAATATATAGGCAATGAATGTAGAAATGAAGGTATTTGTCAAAATGAGAACCGTGCTACTCAAGAGGGTTCATTGATGCTGAAAGTGGAGAGAATTGTATCCATAATATCTCCTGAAAGTCTTTTACACACCTCTGATGCGTGTGCTGAAATATTCAATTTAATGAAAAGAAACGGCATCGCAGACAATAATAATAATAATAATAATAATAATAGACACTTCAATAACATTATAGATGATTCACAACAAGGTAATCAGAGTAAAGATGACAACAGAAATAAAAATATTTCAAACTGTTTTGATTTATATGTGCAATGTTTTACAAAATGTATAGAATTATTTCTTGTTAATGATTACCAAGGACTCAGTCATATAGTGTTCAGGGAAGTAGAAATAGTCATGAATGATTATTTGAATCCCAAGTTTTTAATTCCATTATTTCATTTTTCTTTAAAAAATATGAGTATACTTAATTTATTGGAAACAAATACATCTCATGTTATGATTATGGATCATTCATCGGATAAAGGATCATTGTTACGTATCAACACTGTTTCCTCTTCAAAAGATGCTGAGGAAATTGTGAATATGAAGTTTACATTTAACCATTGCAACATATGTTTAGAGATTAATTTTATCGAAATGTTAATAAAATATTTCCAACGGTTAAATGAAAGTGTTATCAGAAAAATAAGTACAAGTTTATGTGATGGGATTGATGGTAGTAAGATAAGTGAGCTAGATATTTCGAATACGAGACGTCTAATGAAATATATCAATTGTATTATCATGGAGCATCATAATCTCGAGCTTTTGCTTCCACAACATTTCACAACACGTGATTATTTAGGCATGAAAGTCGGTTACTGCCAAATACACTGTCATAGATGCGAGAATGCATGGGTAGCCCCAACGAATATGGTAGCTCCCTCAGGAGATGAACCTGGTACCTATAAAAGTCCAGCAATTCATTTTGATACATCATCAGGAGATTGGGTTCAATCCTCTGTTCATAAACCTGACAATAATGGTAAGACAGAATATACAGAATTTACATCTCATGAAGAAGGTACAGTCTTTCCTAGATTAGTAGGTAGAATTATTGATATCGAGTTATATACTGTGATCAAAGGCACTGTCGAACACTTAACACGGAATAATAATATATCTTTACCTTTTTCGAAGCTTCTCATTTTGGAACTTCCTTTATTTTTGGAAGAAAGTGACCCGTCATACGAATATAATACTCGATTACTTATATCTGATTTAGCTGGAGCTTCCACTGAGCAAAACTCCATCAACCTAGAAGTTACTTTTTCGCAATACATTCTTGCTCTTGATGTGTGTTATAATGTAGCAAATTCACTTTCTGTATTTGATGTGAATTTGAATATGAATGATGATCATAACACTCATGATGCCCCTACATATGGATCCAAGCAATACTGTGGCTACTTGATAAATCAACCAACAAAATTTGAAGTTGTGATGGTGGTTGAGCACTTTTATGTGAATTTTTCGATTGAACCTAGGAACTTAGAGCACTTTACTTCCATTGATAGTACAACTGATAACAATTCTTCTTCGTTATCGGATGGTGTCAAATCGTACTCATTGGCTGCAATTAGAGGATTGAATGTAGTATCTCATTTTAAAGTGGGTGGAGATGTTGTTCGAATGGCCCTTGGCTGTGGTGGATTTGAAGCAACTGATATGAGAAATCCACCTAAAAGTGTTCCTGAATTGTCTACATTAGTGAATGCACACTATCAATATAATTCCAAGAGATATTCTAGTTTTGCGGACTTCGATTATGGTCTGACAAAGCTCCCTAGCTATGAAACATTACATGAACCCATCGATTTGCCACTACAGCTTACATCATTTCAATCTTGGACCTCTGGCTGGAATACAACAAATGTTGGTTTATGTTATACTGAGGCAAATATAAAGTATCAAGATATATTTAAAGCTATCTCAGATTTTTTGGTTTTGTACTTCTATAAGCCTTCATTAGGTGTGTCACGATCATTTTGTCTCAAAAACACGTTTAATACACAGGACACAAATATGAAATACAATGCTTTTGATTATAGAATCTTTCTATATAGACCTCATTTCACTATTGCAAAAAATCCCATGTCTACAGAGTCAGAAACATTAATGATAGAGACAGAAAATGGAATTTTTTGTCGACTCACAGTTGATTACAGTGGCTCCTTCAGAGTGGAGTCCCAAATGAATAATCTAGCTGTTGTAATTTTTAAGAAAAGATCAGCTAATATGAGAGGTGAGAGGGGTATTTCTGGTTCAGGTAGAGGTGTACGAACAAATGTTGAATTCTTATGTTGCTCCTTTGCGTATCATTATGATTTTCAGAGCAATTCTATAGATATGGTAGTAAATCTTCATCCTGCATCTCTACGGCCAACAGAAGATCCAAACAATGACGATGTATATGATTTCGATACTAATGATATGGACTCTTATCCAGCGTCATCTCCATCAATGTCAAATATGTTATCACCAAGATCGAACAGTCAAATTGCCTTCACTCCTGCTACTAGATTTACAGCAGCCGATTCGTCTGTTATGGCTTCGCCCGCAGCTACTGACAGGAGCGAATTTAATAGACATGTCAATCTTGATGCAGAATTCATTCATATTAGTGAAATCTCACTGGAACGCACATGTTGTTTATACCCATTGTCTATTCCTTCCACCAGATCATCCAATACTTCATGTGACATCGTTACTTCTGCTGATGATGCCGTATTTATTTTCAATTGTTTTGTCGACTTTTTTGGTGACTTGACTTTCTTAACTACCCTCAATGAGGCATTTAACAAGCACAAAGAAGACGATACTACGGAATCGAAATCATCCGTATATTTGGTTGTCAGAATGGAATGTGTGAAATTAGTGCTAGTAGATGATGTGCTAGGCTTACACCAACCTCTATTGCAAGTGTTTTTAGACTTAGTAGAGTTCAGCATGTCTACAAATAGTGCGCAGCATGAGTCGATGATAGACCATTCATCAAATGTATTCTCCTCTGCCAAATTGAATAGAAGGAGACCACGAGGCTCTAAGGGATCAGTGTCGTCAAAAATTAGCATTGAGAGCCTGTCTGATTTCATGCTATATTTGAATTTGAAATTCAGTGCTGATTATTTCAATAATTTTTTGAAATGCTGGGAGCCATGTATTGGGGCAAATAGAGCAGAAATGTTTCTTGAAAAAAGTGGTAGTCGTGGCTTAGGGTTATATGTGAAGACACTGAGTCCTATTTTTTGTACGATAACTAGTGCCTTCTTTGTGTCTATCAATAACATCCTATTCGTGGTAGAGAAGAAAATGAGAGCAGCGAAAGAAGGATCAGGGAAGAATGATGACATTCATGATAAAACACAGGAGAGATATTCTTCAGATATATCATCACATCTTGAAATGGATAATAGACGGTCATCTATATATCACATTCATCATGATTCTCCACAAACGAAGCATTTACGAAAGTCATCTACTGAGAATAGACATATAAGTGCTTCAATTCTATCGAACAATGAGAGAGTGGGTTTCTCTCTACAAAATTTTACTGGCCAAAGTATTCGTTTTATTCAACACAATGCTGGGGGTGTTGGCAAAGATATACAATACTTACCCGATTTCGAATCTGGATATCTCAATTTTGCTGCATCAGAGAAGGTTATCAGGAATTGCGCGGTAGTAGAAGAAGCTTTCAATGTACAGAGAGACACTGGAGTTACCAGAAATACAACTAGACATGCTAAATCAAGCTCTTTACATCAAGTATCAATGCAACTCTGTGGCTTTGATTGGCTACGTGTGGTTCAAGCTGACAACGTATGTGTTGAATTTCATGATCTCGAGATGACGCGATCAGATCGCTCACGACGTGAGGAAACTAGATCTAATGACCCAAAAGTCCGAAATGCATTGAAATTGATTACTGAAGTTGTTCCGAAAAATGGTGGTCGACTTTTAATTGCTAGGTCAGTTTTCACTATGATCAACCTTACAGGTCATACTATGAGTCTGTTAATGAGTCCTTGGAATAATAGCTCGAAATTAAAACTAGACGAAGCCATTAAAATTCAACCGGGACAAAAATATCACCTTCCTATCGCATTAATGACTCGGAGTAATAATTCGACCTCTAATCCAGCTTTAGGATATTTGTGGCTTTCACCTGAATCAGTTGAAACAATTCAATCAGAATTCGAAAGTACAACTGTAAATGGTAGACTAGCTGCTGAGGGTAAACTTCAAGTGAGCATTACAGCAGATCCATTGGATATTAAAAATGATATAGTTAATAATCAACGACGTGGAAGCATCCGTGAGAGGAATGACGAGAGAAGGAAACTGATACCTAAACGCTGCGAAATTACTGTGAAAGAAAATGAAAAAATAAGTACAGAAATTGGAGATGTGTTCTCATCATTGAATATGACAAGGAGAGTGCCATCTTTCTATTACTATGTGGATGTAAAACCTATCAATGAATTATCTAAGGAGTCTGACTTGTCTTCACAGAATAGTAAGAAAAAAGGAATGAAAGATATGATGAAAAACACAATTGCTAATGTGAAGAATACAATTGAAAATGTCCTAGGCAGCCATGATGATGGCAAAAGATATAGAAGACAACAATTTAGTCCGACAGAATATGTAATAAGTGTACACGCCCCCTTTCTTTTAGAGAATTTACTGCCTGTTGAAGCTTTATTTCAACTTATACGTAAGAAGTCACACAATGTTGAACCAGCGTTACTTTGGACAGGAAAAATTGGTGCAGGCAAAGCTAGACCTATTCACACAGTAAGTCTAGACTCCTCTGTTAGTCTTACTATTTCATTAAGTTATATGCGTTCTACAAAGGACATACTTGTCCATCATGCTGTTGGTGATGACGATAATACAATGAAATTTGATGCAGCTTCATTGCTTCTCCACGGTTTGAATAAAGGAGAAAATGCTGTAGAGCCAGAAAGTTCAATTGAAATGATGGATTCAGTGGGACAAAGGATGACACTTTACGTCGAAAATACCAATGTTGGAGCTGGACAGCGTCATATCATTGTGTATGCTCCTTACTGGATTGTTAATACTTCTCACCATTCGCTATTGCTACGCGATGTGAGTCATTTTGCTTTACCGGCTGGGACTTTCACCCCAACAATTGAAGGAGTGCAGTCAAGTTTGGATGGCACTGCAGTTTTGAGTGACCAAAGAAAGTACTTCCCTCAAAACAATAAAATAGTTCATCCAGGCCGTCCTGGAGCTGTGGATGAATTATTAAAACACATAGGTATAGGTGAAAATATTTGCGAATTACCTTTCGAGAAGATCCAAGAAATGGCCTATCTCTTTGCCTTTGAGAAAGAACAAAATTCAGGTAGTAAGCCAAAGGTACTCTTTAAAGTGCAAGATGAAGAAAGAAATGCAAGAAGTCATTTTTGGAGTGATCCTTATTCATTAGATAGTTTAGGAGTAAGTCAAACTGTAGTGTGTGATAAATTAATTGAAGATAAGGGAAGTGATCAACATGAGAGAAAGCCTAATAGTATCACCAGTCATATAGAGCTTGGTATGAAAGTCTCATTAGGTCCTGGTCGACTAGCAAATTATACGAAAATTGTAACACTGTCTTCTCGTTATTTTATCATTAATAAATTACCGACCCCCATCAAGGCGGTTCAGTCCTTAGGGTTTGGAAGAGAAGCGGATCCTGTTTCTGTAGGACCTATGCAAGCTGATACATTTGATATGTTGGAATATTTCAAAGATCCTCGGGTATGTTTTGATCTAGAGGATAAATGGGTGAAAACTGGTCAAGTACTAATGAATAGGGTGGGCACCGAAATAATGCGAATCAACCAAAGGTTAGAGTTGAAAGATGTAACACACATCACAACTAGAGGTGCTCCAAGTTACAATGTTGTACTTCCTATATCATCTGAACAAAATTATCAAGAATTGGGCATTCAGTTTGAAACTGATTGGGGTCAAAGTCAAATTTTGGTCAAAAAGGTTGTGCCAGGGAAATGGGCTGCTAGAGGAAAGGATATACAAGTAGGGGATGTTTTGCTTGCGATTAATAATGTACCTTTCATTGGAGTAGGCGATAAATTTGAAGAAGCAATGGCAATGATCAAAGAAAGAGATCATAGACCTATTACATTATTAATGAGAACAGCAGAAGAGAAATTGAAATTGATTAGGGAAGGTAAAGGTTTGGGTATTACGAATACTGCAACCGATCTAGAGTCTGCTGGGGTATCTACTGATGACCAGAGAAGTCAAAATATAATGAATCAAATCAGAGGCTCAAGTAATTACAATATGACAGACACAGAACGACTAGAAGAAATACCCTTAGATGAATGTCCTATTGTTCGAGTGGAGATTCAATTGATCGGCTCGTCTACGTATGCGTTAGTGGACCGTGTCGATATAAAGGATCCAGTAGCTATGAAAGCATCATGTGAATACGTAGTAAGAAACACATCTTCCTGTCATGTCATTCAATTGAAGCAACAGAAAGTACGAGGAAATTCATGGTTTACATTACAACCACAACAGGAAATTCCTTACATATGGGATGACCCTTATAAGAGCCATAGGAGACTCATGTTACGTGTTATTGATAACGTTGTGACTCCCATGAAAAGTGGCTCAATCAATTATGACCAAATTGAAGTCGCTGTTGTAGATTTTGAGGAAATTAATCATGCCGAGCCTGTAAAGATATATGGACCCGATAATAAGAAGCTTATAGCACGTGTGTTAGCCGAAGGTACAACAAGAGTCATTTCCATAGGATATGGCTTTATTGAGATTGTAAATCCTGGATCTAATTCTCCTAGTCCTAATCCTGCTGAACTCAATACAAAAGTTGCCACTGAGGATGCATATGTTGATCTTATGGAACATGATCAAATTGAAATCCTCGAAGACTTTTTACAAACATCGCCTCTTCTGAACACACCTGCAGACGATATTGTCAGTAAGGAATCCCCAAACATTTTGTCTATGCGTATGGAAATCGATAATCTTTTACAGTATTTTAAGAGTAGACAAGAAGATCATGCAAAAAGATTTTCTGCTGGTGCATTAGATTCTTTTATTTCTATAGAGTCTATTGCAGGTAAAGGATTTACTTGGTATAATCAGTTGAGTGTAGAGGTATTAGAAGGGAAATCTCTTCGTCCTAGTGCATTTGGACGAGTTTCTGATGATGTCTATTGTAGAATTAAACTTGTTAATAGTAAAAGACACCTGACTTCTGCTGCATCAAATTTCTTTCGGCCTATGGTAAGAACAACTAGTACTTGTGATAGGACTCTTGATCCTCAATTTTATGATGAGAAGTTTATATACGACATACCTCCCGGTTTGGCGTTCAATGACGATGATTTGGCAAAATATTCTTTACATGTCAGTGTAATTAGTCGAGGCTTATTAAATGATATTATACTTGGAGAAACAACAGTGAAATTATCTCTGTTTAAAGAACAAGATGAGAAATGTGGATGGTTTTCATTACAAGCAAAAACTGTATCTACAGCATCTGCTATGGCAGACCCTACCACAGTAGGATCGGCACAAAGTGCAGGATCAATTAAATTAAAAATACTGTGGATTCATACTTTAGATGCTTTTCAGAAGTATCTTCAAGAGACTATAGTCACACGGATCGCTCGACTAGTTGAATTGAAGCAAAGATCTCGCTTGAAAATACTTCGTAGGGACAATTCAATATCTTCACCTCCACGAACCTTGACGGATCCAAGTGACGAATATCCATTCGATAGCCCAGAAGATGCTGCTTATGCTGGTGTTCGATCTAACCAAGATGCTCGTAGTAAAAAGGAAACACCTTTACCGACATTAATACCTTCGCCTCCAAATCGACGTGTACCACTTATGAATGTACTAAAGAAAGGGTTGACAAGGAGGGAGAAAATTAAACGAAACAATAGAACTTTTTCAAGAGCTTTTCAACGACAGTGTGATATTTCATATAGAACTACTGCTGCTATTTCTGGAATACTTTCTATTTGTCCAATATCAATTTACAATCCTCCAAAAGTACATGAGAAGCATCCAATATATGCTCGAATAAGTTATGGTAATACTGTGTTCACCACACCAAGCAGTAAGGAAATGCGAGGACTTGGTTCTGATGTCGATATAAAATCACGTAAAAAAGGGAATAGATATAATTATGATTATGAAGATGTCAATGATCTTTCTCATCGAGTGGATGAAATGCAATTTGAAATTGATACTATTAATCTACAAGGATATGTCCGCGTAAGTATCATGGTTGAAACATTTCCCGTTCATGAAGAGTTATGTCGTGTAGATATACCAGTTTTAAATATCATGGAATGTGCTGGGGAAGGACTCTACAAAGCTCATTTTCCTATGTTGATTCCATGTGATATGCGTGTACGTGATGGTGACTTGGGCAACTATTCTGGAAAATTAGCAACAAGTGAAGTACTACCACCTGCTTTTCATATGAACAAGGGAGAATATACATTACCCTATATTTATTTAGTGATGAAATATAGGGAACATGGGTCCTATGATAACGACCCCACAATTAACAATGCTGGATATTTTGATGATAATACAGTCGTAAAGAATTGGTTGAGAATATCTGTACCAAGCTTTTCAGTAACGATGGTGAATAGTTCAAAAAAGTTGGAAGTAGTAGCAGTAACAGTTACAGATTTCGATGTTTGTCAAATATCAACAGAAAGTTTTTGTAATACAACAATGACTGTCTCTTCCCTACAATGTGACAATCAGTTACCTAAAAGTATGTACCCTGTGATATTATGTCCAAAGAGGGTAGTAAATCCTCGACCTTTCTTAAGTATTCATACTAGCAAAGATTTGACTCTTACTAAAGACAATCTAGTTGCTTACAAGATGATAGGTGTGATTTTGCAGGAAGTAGATCTTACCTTGACACAACCATCCTTCAGAGAATTTTCAAATATGCTTCAAGACTGGGTCTTAGCATCCAAACAGAATGAAATCCAACATAATAATTTGTTTCATGTCAGTATGTATGATCTTATTCAAAATCTAGGATTTGCAACATGTAACTTACAGGATCTCAATGAGTTGTCATTGAATATACCTTACTTTGATGATATAAAATCTTCAAAATTCTATATAGTAGAGATGCAAATTAGTGCAGTAAAAGTGAATCTAGCTTTGGTTACTAATGACAATGAAGAGTACTTAACTCATTCTACTACGAATATAGGTGACACAGCATTAAAGTTATCAACCGATGTAGATATGCTTACAACACTTAATGATTTCATCTGGCAAGTTGGTGAAGTTGTTTCAGAATTATCACAAAATGTTCATAATCACATTATTAAAATCAACACCCTTGCAGATTATAATTTGTTTCTTCCCTATGAAAAAATTGGTGCAATATTAGATGTACACTACCTAAAAACAATGATAGTTCAATTACATCGTGCAACCGGTGCGATTGAAATGGATATTATTGGTAATTCAGTTGGGTTGTCTGTTGGTCTGGTCACATCATTAGGTGTTGGTGTCAAAGACTTTTTTGTTGAACCAACTCAAGCCTTGATTAATACACCAAGTCAAGTTGGTACTAGTGTAGTCAAAGGAGCCTTATCTCTTGTAACAAATACTACAGATGGTTTTGTGGGTACTGCTACAAGAATGACTAGAAGCTGTGGGAAATTTTTGACAAGATTATCAAGAGATACAGGATTTAAAAGTAAAAGATATAAGCTACAAAAACTTCCACAAACATTTGAAGGAGCTGTAGCACGTCCTATTAAAGATTTATACAATGGTTTATTTTATGGTGTTACTGGTCTTGTTAGGGAACCATTAGCAAATGTTCAAAAGTATGGTACAATGCAAAGTCTTGCTGTTGGATTTGGTAGAGGTATCATAGGTGTTGTAGGAAAGCCAGTTGTAGGTGTTTTGGATGCTGCAACTCATGTGGGTGATTCTGTCCGTGAAACCGTTCGAAAAGTAGGGCTAAAGTATGAAGTGCAAAATCGTCGTAAGAAGGCTAACAATCCTGTAGGACCTGATCATCGACTCCTTCCATATAGCTTTTCAGTAACAAGGGGGGGCATGTATCTCGAAGCTTGTGATGACTTCTTGGATAGATTGAATGAAGGAGGTGATATCCCATTCATATCTAGATTTGCTTCTCAATGTCGCAAAAAAGGTATATGGAAGATTGAACAACACGAGAACAGGCGTAAGTCTACTAGTTTTGGTGAGGAAAGGTTTGCTGAAGGTGAATATGACAATTCCTATGCTGATGATATTGAAGGGGGAGGAGGGGGAACAATGGATATGACGACACGTAAATCTTCCACTCATTTTCCAACTCAAAGCTACTACGATGGTATGGAACTTAACAATATAGGTATTGATGATATACATGGTGATGACAAATCTATGATAGAACCAGTCATTCAGTTTTTAAGTTATGACAAGGATGAGGATCATGAGAAAATTGTAATAGTTAGTACTCGACGATTGGTCTATTTACAATGCAAAAGAGGTCATCATGCTAGCTCAGATATCATTACCGATCATTGGGTATGTGAACATGAAGAGATCAAAGATATTCGCTTTGTTCGTGGGGGAGGAAAATTGATAGTTTCCGTCAATACTTCACATGACAAGATCAGACACGAACAGTGGAGGAAAAGTCTATTCGAGAAGTCATTTGCTTTAAATGTTGATAGTCCTGACAAAGTAACTGATGAAAAAAAGCTTGAAAAGCTTTACTACATTCTTTTAGCCACTTCCTCTACAGTTCGCGAGGAGTCTGTGAAGTCAGATAGATTTGGAACATTATGGCAATTGCGCCTCGATTTGGGTGCAGGTAGCTTACTACATGATTATTGGGATGATGTCTACGAGGTCTTTCATGTTGGCCCTTGGCAATTTTTCGAGGACAAGGAGAGTTATGAGTCGAACATGGATATCAAAGTGTTTGAATGGAAAGAACCTGGCTGGACTGGTCATAGGGGTTACCCTGCATGGATGAAAGATATACCTGAGTGGAGAAAGAAGTTTTGTGAGCATGGTAGAAGGAACCACGAGCTGCTAGAGATGGAAATGAGATCTAAAAAACAACGAATGTCATTGCTTGCATCGTCGCTTACTGCCTCCAGAAAAACGCTGGAACCAATCAACAACGATGAAAGGACAAACATCATCAGGGATAAATTGAGTGTAGTAAGAGCCAATCGCTTATCGAATTCGAGCGGAGGAGGTAGTGTAATTATGGATACTACCAATAACAATATAAGTAACCTCAACGATAATAATCATGATAATGCTGATGGTGACATGAATATGGATCCTTCTATCGGTGATAGCGACGATGAGTTTCAGGACTGTGCTAGCGATAACCAACAGATCAAACTGAATAGTTCACTATCATCATCGAATTACACTAGCAAAATTTTTCAAAGCAGATTGAGTTCTATTGGTAGTTCTAGTAGTAGTAATACTAGTTTAACGGAGAAGAGAGCAAGTATAGAAAGCGTCCAATCAAATAATACGTCCCAACGAAAAGACACTATGAAGGGAACTCAACCGGAGGATTGTTTTTTGGATGATTCTGAGACCAAAATTTTGGACATTGAAGGCGCAGTGTCTAGCAGCAATGATAGCGACCGCCAGATTGAGCGTAGATCGACATCAGCATCACCCAATACTTCGCAATCAGTACTTCTTGGGGTAGAGGGCGAAGAAAGGGTCTATGAAGAAAAATTCAATGATGAAAGTGAAGAGAATAGTGTGATATCAGATCAACAACAAAGGCAATCAGTCTTCGCCATTGATATAAATACGAATTCTGAAGTCAATGTACCTGATACATCTAAGAGCTCCAATCTTCTCAATGATAACTCCAAAAGTGGAATTGATAAGGATTATACCGACTCAGAAATGTTTGAAGTACCCTCTCAGATGAGGAAAATGCATGGAGATGGAATGTCGAGAGTCAGAAGAGTCTCAATGAATAATGGCAGAGTTCAGCTACAAGATAGAGATAGTGACGATGAAGATGACGATGTTCCCACTGTATTAGATGCTGTAAGCGATACAAAGGAAGAAAAGGTCATTGGCTCTGTCGAGCTTAAACGACAGGACATTAAATTGGAACGTAAGGATACGAAGGTGTCACGTCTGAATCAACGGGAAGAGAGAGAACGAACTAAAGGCGATGACAAAAAGAAAAGCGAGCACGAAGAAGATGATGCTAATGGAGAATGTGTGATTTCTTCCAATATCAATTATACCCGCGGACAGACACCATTTTCAGCAAAGAAAAAAAAATCAAAACAACGCTTACAGGAGGAATCGCACAAATCGTATAAATGATGGTGGCAATTCGAAGATAAACCTGCTAGCAACTATTTTGACAATTCTTAATTTTACTAACTTTGCTTGCTGTGGTCTAATAAATGTCAACATCATGATAGCTTCGACGAAGAACAACGCCGACATGTATTTCAATCGCTTAGTCCCGACTAAGCGGTGGCCAGTAGGCCTTCACATTCTAACTCTAGCGATAAAGCGTGTTCAAAATAGAATGCAGCTACAAAATTTTAGCGGTATGAAGAGTAAAATCTTGTCACTAATTTCTAGAAGCTAGAAGTAGAAGTAGCTGTATAATTGAACGCAGTATATAATTTGAATAATGAAAAATATAATAATGAGCTAGCTATATTAATATTAATTAAGCATCCTACATCCTACAACCTGCA
>JACLAD010003319.1_pt1 | contig 23519 bp, 23 predicted proteins | sample 8027901 | NCBI WGS metagenome assembly JACLAD01 (sample SAMN15725071, study PRJNA655200) | protist metagenome | isolation source: fluorescence activated cell sorting (FACS) single amplified genomes of... | place: Spain: Blaines Bay Microbial Observatory, Mediterranean Sea | collected 2016-07-05 | reverse complement strand
CCACTGCCGCGCCGGTGACCGTCAGCACTCTGGCAGGCTGGGTTGCGAATGCCAGCTGCTGTGTAAAGAACAAACAGACAGCGAAGTAAATAATATTTCTGCATATAAATTGTTCAAAATACATGATCGCTCCTTTCTTTCCAGCAAGAGATTTACGCCACGTGACGGGAATAATTATAGCGCAATTTTCTACCTGCAGCGATAGTTTTGCTTTTCCCGCACGCTATCCTAGGCTAGAAGGATGTAGTCGCGGTCAAACCAAGCCTTGCTGTAAAAGATAAACTCGAGCAAATGAAACCAGACTTTGCCCTTTCCCTTTCCTTCGATGGCATCACTTTACTGCATCGAACAAAACCAGGTTGGAATATTATTGGCACGGCAGAATTGGATTCTGCAACGTTAGAAAGTGATGTCGCCGATATCCGACGCAAAGCTTTAAGCCTTGATACACGTGCCAATAACGTAAAACTTGTGATACCAAATGAACAAATTAAGTTTATTAAATTGTTTCGGCCTGACGGCGCGCAATCAGACGATATAGAGACGGTCATATTAGACCATTTACAAGGGACAACGCCCTATCATGTCTCCGAATTGCGTTTTGATTGGATCGCCTCAAAAAATGATCTTTACGTGGCGGCTGTCGCGATTGAAACGCTGCGAGAGGCAGGAAATTTTGCCAGGGCCCATAGTTTTAAACCTTTGGTAAATGTTGCTATACCGCCCAAAGACAGTTTTATCGGTGAAGCATTTTTTGGAACCGCTCTTGGCGGACAACAGCAAATGGAACGGTATGATCAGGAAATTAATATTTCCCCGTCACCCAGCCCAGAAGCACTTTTAAAAATCACACCCAAACCGCTGCTGCCAGAGCCCCCGATTGCGCGCAACAACGTTCACATCAAGGGGCAACAAAAGGCGGCGAAACCCGATCCAAAACAGCCCCGCCTTTCAATCCGGCTGACCAAACAAATCAACGAAGAAGCCGAAAATATCCCCGTCAGCCTAAATTATCTTGGCATCGCCTTCCCCCGCATTCTATCTCAAATTGAAGGAAAGTTAGAAGGGCAAGAACAGGCTGATAAACCTGCAGTTTTCGATGTAAGCGTAGCTCAGGTAACCAGGAACGCTGAGTCCCTTTCTGCTGACCCAATCTTGAAAAGAAACGGCTTTAAACACAAAGTCACGGCCGAAAAGATCCGAAACATTCTGCGTCAAATCAAACAACGCCTAAGCGCGGGCATTAGCGCGCTCATAGCAGCTTTAAAAACGCTTCTGCAAGCGGCTCTTCGCCAAAGCCAACTGGTCGGCGCAGGCGCCAAGCAATTTATAAAAACCTGTAAATACAAGCTGCTTGTTGAAAGGGTTGTACCTCTGATACTAACACTGTGCCCAATTCTACGCAAAAACGTACTAAAGGCAAGAGATTGGGGACTTCCTGTCGTGCTGCTTAGCGCTTCGGTATTTCTGGCTGGGTTTACAGCAACATATTTCATTGTAACGCACAGCGCCAATCCAAAAACTGATATTGCGATAAAAGTGGAAACGGTAAGCGCAGAGGCGGATAGAAAAATCGACGTTTTGCAATCGATACAAGAGCTCTCGCAAGCTCCAGAAAGAGAACGGCAGCGGGGTCTAACAGGGTTGGAGAGTTTTATCACAACCTATACGCAGACAAAGGCAGAGGTGTTCAGCGAAACACCATTGCTCGGCCTATCCGAGCTTCAAACATCTGCCGGTTTTGACCTCTCTATTGTAGAAAAGTTGCCAATGAAGCGAGCGCTGTCGCGGTTAGACAGCCTAGCAACACCCAGTTCAACTGGTACGCGCAATGGAACAGAGCTTGCACCCGAAGCAAAAATTGAGATTCCACAAACGGCAAGGTATTCCAAGCTTAATACGCCTGAATTCATCCCCAATGGGCCAATGGTCCCCAAAGTCTTATATGAAGCAAGTGCGAAAACTCTCGAAGATTTATATATCCCATCAATTGATGCAGATATTCGCGCGCATGATCCGGTTATTTTGCAAAGCCCGGATGAATTTTTGACCGATAGTATAAAAGATCTTGCGATCCCTGTGCTAAAAAAGGCGAAACCTTTAGGGTTTGCAACGGGTGACCCGGCTATCGAAATGCCGAACCAACCTTCTGCAGAAACGCTGGTGTCGCCCAATATGAATACGTTGCGCGTGTTGCCAGATGTGACGCTGAGACTGCCTTCAATGGTGTCGCAACCTTTGGCAGAATTGACACCGTCGATCATAAGGCAAGACAGCAATAAAAAGGCAATATCAAAACCGGATGCAGTAACCTCGATTGATGCGTTAACGCATCTTGACCCTCCCAACTTGACTGGCTTCGTAAATCAACCAATAGATCCCATTTTTGGAAGTATGTCTACCGAAAACGCCCAAAACCAACGCTCAGAAACCAACCTGGCCTCTGAAACCGTCTTAAAACCGCCTTCCGGTTCCTCAGCAGAAGAAGCCTTTGCGAACGCCGATCCTCAAGCACCCGAGCCTGAAATAGATATGCTCGCCCAAAGCCGGCCTCTTATGCGCCCGCAATCCCTTGTCGCGGCCTTACGAGCAAAAGAAAAAGTATTTGAAGAAGCGCCTAACACCTCTATCCGTCCTAAAATCCGACCAGAGCTTATGGAAATTGCTCAATCTGAAACTTTGATAAGCCATTTGTCCAGCGCCTTGGATGAAGGGGATGAAGCCAATGTCGATTCCCCCATTGCAAATGAACCAAGCAGTGCGCGGGTAAGTAAACGCGCCACGTTGGAGAGGGGACTCAATCTCAGAAAAGTGAATTTGCTCGGCACCTATCGGTTTGGAAACAGCCTGAAGGCCCTTATTCTAACGCCAAATGGATCGAAGCGGATGGTAAAAGTAGGCGACCGCTTGGATGGAGGACAGGTAGCCGCCATTGACGAAGAAGAATTGCGTTATATTAAGTCAGGGCTCAATATCATTTTATCCATACCCAGCGGGTAAGCTCCGTTGCGGGGCTGGATGCGTTACAACACCCATAAAATACGAAAACTACGCTAGGCGTCGCTTTCATCGCTCACCTCTGCTTCCGTAAACGTGGACATCCCAGAATGACAGGCCATCGCTGCCTGAAGAATTCCAATCGCAACCGCTGCGCCAGAACCTTCGCCGAGACGCATCCCCAAAGATAACAGCGGCTCTTTATCAAGCTGCGCCAAAACGCGTTTATGCGCTTGCTCGGCGCTTTCATGCCCCGCAACAGTATGATCCAAAACGGAAGGGCTAATTTGCTGCAGACAAGCAGCCGCGGCGCAGCAAATAAAACCATCCAAAATCACCGGAATGCGCAGACAGCGCGCGCGCGCAATCGCGCCCGCCATGGCTGCCAATTCGCGCCCACCCAGACATTGCAGGGCCGTTAATCCGTTCTGCTGGGCCTTTGGGTTCATCTGCAAACCCGCCGCAATAACACGGGCTTTTCTCGCAATACCAGCCGCGTCAACACCGGTACCTTTGCCAACCCAATCTTCCGCGCAAGCGCCATAAAGTGCATGGGCAATCGCGGCTGCGGAGGTTGTATTTCCAATGCCCATCTCACCTGTGACCAACAGATCACAATCTTCATACACCGCGTTCCAACCTGTTTGCAACGCCAGAAGAAACTCATCTTCCTCCATCGCAGGTCCTTGCGTGAAATCCCGCGTTGGGCGATCTAACTCTAAGCCATGCACGTGTAATTTCGCCCCAAAACAGGCAGAAAGCTGATTAATCGCAGCACCGCCAGCTTGAAAATTAAACACCATTTGTTCGGTAACTTCAGCCGGAAAAGCGGATATGCCTTGCGCAGTCACCCCATGATTGCCCGCAAAAATCAGCACTTCAGGTTGTGAAATAGACGCACGCGCATCCCCTCGCCAGGCGGCGTACCATATGGCAAGCTCTTCCATCCGCCCCAAAGCACCAGCTGGTTTGGTCAATTGCATATTGCGTTGCTTGGCTGAGGCTTGGCTCTCGAAATCTAATGAGGGTGCTTGACGCAGCAGATCAACGAATTGTGAAAGAGAAGAAAAAGTGTCCATAATCAGTTCTACCTTGTTCGCAATATGCTTTTTAAGCTATCTACCCTGCTGCCATTAAAGTACAAGCATTTAAGAGGTATCCAACGAGCATTAACCGATACATGACCCTGCATAAGATCACCACCTATTCTAACGACGCGAAATTGGCGCTCAGCCTGCTCAGCCGCACCCCCATCTCGGTAGAAAATAGCGCCTATCAGCGCGCGGCCAAAGCCGTATGGGCTTATGGGTTTGTCGGGGTGGTTTGGGGCGCTTTGGTTTGGGCTGTGGGTCTATGCGCAGTAGCTTTGAATATTCCAGATGGCTTGGCCGCGCTTATCGCCTTAGGCACTGGTCTTATTTTCACAGGCGCGCTGCATGAAGATGGGTTGGCAGATTGCGCTGACGGCTTGTGGGGCGCCAATGAGAAACAGCGCCGCTTAGAAATCATGAAAGACAGCCAAATTGGCAGTTATGGAACTCTAGCGTTGGTTGTGTCCCTGCTCTTGCGCTGGCAGCTCATAAAAGAGCTGATGCAAGCAGAATTTGCCTTTGCGGGGCTGATCGTGACCGCCGTGCTTGCCCGCGCAGCCATGCCGCTTTTGATGGTATATCTGCCGCATGCCCGCAGCGGCGGTTTATCGCATAGAGTTGGCAGGCCTCAGCCAAAACACGCCCTAATAGGGGTTGGATTAGCAGCCATAATCGCGCTTGCCTTTGCAGGTCTGATCGGCTTGGCTGCTCTGCTCTGCGCGGGCTGCGCTGCCCTGCTCTGTTCGGCGATTGCTAAGCGCAAAGTTTCGGGGCAAACCGGCGACATTTTGGGAGCAACCGAACAGATTTCAGAAATATTTGTGTTATTGGCAATTGTCGCGCTATTGCCTTAGCGGCGCCTCAAATGAGAGACGCCTGACTAGACGGCATCTACTTTATGCGGCGCGAGACACCAATACATTATCGACTTTTTTTGCTGCAGCAACCTCATCGCCATCTTCAACGGCGGCAACTTCACGCGTCAGTCGTTCCAGCGCTGCTTCGTAAAGCTGCCGTTCCGAATAGCTCTGTTCGCGCTGATCATCGTTGCGATGTAAATCCCTAACAACTTCCGCGATGGCAATCAAATCACCAGAGTTAATCTTTTGTTCATATTCCTGGGCGCGCCGCGACCACATCGCCCGCTTCACTTTCGCTTTGCCTTTGAGCGTTGTCATGGCACGGCCAACCACGTCGGGAGAGCTTAATGCGCGCATGCCAATCTCAATTGCCTTATGCGTTGGCACGCGCAGTGTCATCTTGTCTTTTTCAAAAGACACAACGAATAATTCAAGTGTTATTCCAGCTATCTCTTGCTCTTCAATAGAAACGATTTGGCCCACACCATGCGCGGGATAAACAACAAATTCATTCGGACAAAAATCATTTCGTTTTGATTTAGACATTAAGTTCACCTTTCTTGCGGTTTTCTTTGGCCGAGTAAATAAACAAGCCTAAAACGCAAGGCTTCTTTTAACATAGTTCCAACTGGGATGATCAAATGCGGGGTATCACGCCATTTTTCGCTGCTCACATATGTTTTCGAGTACGCTTATAACACAAAATCGAACTCGGCACCAGAGAGGGTTTTTGTTCGCGTTTATCCACTTTCACCGGCAGCCTCGGAAAAGTATTTTTCAAGCTTCCCAGTTTCCCCGTCGCGCTCTTCTGCGTTAGGAAGCGGGTCTTTTTTGGTTATAATCACCGGCCAGAGGATCGAGTATTTACGATTAAATTCAACCCATTTTTCCATATCAGGCTCTGTATCAGGACGGATGGCACCTGCGGGGCATTCCACCTCACAAACGCCGCAGTCTATGCATTCATCAGGGTGAATAACCAACATGTTCTCCCCCTCGTAAAAACAATCCACCGGGCAAACTTCAACGCAGTCGGTATATTTGCAGCCAATGCAACTATCATTCACAATATAGGTCATTCGTCGCCGTCCATTTCACATATCTTCCAAACTCTTAGCTAGAGCAGTCGAAAGAGTCATTCAAGCCAATCATTGCGAAAATTACGCCGCGCGCAGAACGGCCTTGCGTAACCGTTAGAATCTGCCTGATCGAAATACTCGTTGCCGGCTTCAAAACTTTTATAGCGGTCACCCGAACATAGCCCGCTTCAATTTGTTTACTGCTGAGGCTACGTGTCTTGAAAAACCGCGCAAAAGACAGCCATTTGTCTAACCGTATTCGATCCGCCTCTGACACACTTAGCGATCCGGCGTTTTAAACCCCATCAACGCAGCTGCAAAAGGATTATCTGGATCAATTTTCTGCGTTTTTTTTGACTTGGCTGCAAAGGTTTGGGGGCCTTTTTTATCACGTAACGGTTTTTTCTTACCCTTCGATTTGCGCGCCTGCTTTTCATCACCCGCGCGATGTTTCGGTTTATGGTGTCTGGGCGGGCTTTGTTTTTTGGCCGCATGCCCCCAAGTGAACGTATAGAACACTTCCAACTCAGGCTCTGCAACTTCAGCGCTTTTTAATTGCGCGGGCGTTGATTGGCTATCTGCATGCGCCATTGAAGCTGCGGGGACTTCCTCGAACACCGCTTGATCCCCCTCTGAGATGGAAGAAAGCGCTTCTGCCGGGATCGACGCGGCCGGCGCGGGGTTGATGCCCGATGCCGGTTCTTGCACCGCACTTACAGATTCGGAAGCCTCCTTCTCTGTTGAAGCGGCAGACACTTCGGACTGATCCACCTCAGGCGTTGCGCCCACTGCTAGATCTTGGGCTACCTTGGTTTTAACGCGTTCAGCCTTCTCAGCATGATAGCCAATACCTTGCATCAAATCGGCAAATTGCTCCAAGGTCATTCCGGTAATCGATAGCATATCTGCTTTTGCTTCAAACCCGGTTCGGCTGTTTTCGCCGCGCAGCATATCCGCTAAACGTTCGAGCATATCGATGCGAATAGCGCGGGTGCCCGAGTTGCGATAACCACAAATCGTATCATACCCGCTTTCCGCATGCACATCAACAGGAACAGTCACCAAGCCGGGGGGCGGCGCTTCAGAGAAGGTTTGCAGCCCTTTGGAAAGCGACCATAAGACCAACCGCAAGCGGGTGGGGGCGGGTTTCAGCAGCAAGGGCATAAACACGGTAAATTGACCAAAACGCACACCATGTTTGCGTAATGCCCCGCGCGCATCCTGACCCAAAGATTTCACATCTTCGGCCACTTGCGCGCGTGGCAGAATGCCAAATCCCTCAACCATACGATAGGCAAAGCCCCGCGCCAAACCGGTTAGGGTTTCATCGCGTTGTAAATTTACAAGCGGCTCAAACAGGCTAGCAACCTTGCAGTCAATAAAATGCTGCAACCGCCGCTGTACTTTTTGCATCACATCGGCGCCGGCCTCATCATCCACCAACACGGTTATCCGGGGTTTTAAAATATCATCTCCGGGCACCAATTTTCCGATCGCCTGCGTCTCCCACATTAGGTCACCTTGCTCAGTAAAATCAATTCCCGTATCTTGCGCATTGTAAAATCGATCCACCCGCAAATGAAAATTCGGCTTCAGGGCCTGTAAAGCCGCAGATTTGATGGTTTTTGTTTCTTGCCCGGTCGCGTCTTTATCCTGACGAAACTGAAACCCTTCAAGCCGGCCGACGAATTCTCCTTCGACGGTCACATCACCATTTTCATTCACTTCGGCCAACAAGGCCTCCTTCTGTTTCAACCTGCGCAACAGCACCGAGGTTCTTCGATCCACAAACCGTTGCGTCAAACGCATGTGCAGAGCGTCTGATAATTTATCTTCTACAGCGCGCGTCGTCTCACGCCAATGGTTTTCGTCATCTACCCAACCACTTCTTTGGCTGACATATGTCCAAGTGCGCACAAAAGCCAATCGCATTAACAATGTATCAATATCACCCTCCACGCGATCAATGCGCTTAACATGCCCAGAAAGCCAATCATTCGGCAAATGTCTATTGCCCTGTAAATGCCCGAAAAGACTGCTAAGTAAATTGACGTGATCAGCCATGCTTATCCCACGAAAATCAGGAATTCGACAGATATTCCAAAGCAGGTGCACATGCTCTGGATGCCGTACTTGCTGGCGAATATCTTCGCTTTGCCATAAAGTTTGCAGCGCAAGGTAATCATCGGCTTCCCGAGCTTTTACTAAAAGATCATCTTGAGATGATATAGACAGGCTATGCATCAACGCATCGATCGAAGAAAAATTCAAATCAGAATTGCGCCATTGCAGTTTCGAAATCGGTGTGAAGCGATTTCGAACAATCGCGGCTGCCATCCCCTCGTCAAGCAGAAGCGCCTCGCCCGTCACTCCAAAACTGCCATCCGACATCCCGCGCCCTGCGCGGCCGGCGATTTGCCCTAATTCATTTGGAGCCAAATCCCGCATCCGGCGGCCATCAAACTTTGACAAACCTGCAAACGCCACATGATCGATATCTAAGTTTAACCCCATGCCAATCGCATCCGTGGCAACCAGATAATCAACATCCCCGTTTTGATAAAGCTCGACCTGCGCGTTTCTTGTGCGCGGGCTCAACGCCCCCATCACCACCGCTACACCGCCTTTTTGGCGCCGGATCAACTCGGCAATGGCATAAAGATTATCAATCGAAAAGCACACAATCGCACTTCGGGCGGGCATTCTGCTGATTTTTTTGGAGCCCGTGTAAGTGAGCGTGCTCAAACGGTCGCGCCGCATAAATTGCGCCTCTGGCACCAAATCTGAAATCACCTTTCGCATCGTGCCCGCGCCTAGAAACAGCGTTTCGTGCAAGCCTCGCATGTGAAGTAAGCGATCGGTAAACGCGTGACCGCGTTCGGGATCCGCGCATAGCTGCACTTCGTCAATCGCCACAAAATCCAACTCCATCGCTTGCGGCATAGCTTCGACGGTACAGACCCAATATTTGGCGCGCAGAGGTACGACCCGCTCTTCGCCAGTGACTAATGCCACAACCGATGGGCCACGCAGGGCCACAATCTTATCGTAGACCTCGCGGGCTAAAAGCCGCAAAGGCAAACCAATGATTCCACTGCGATGGGCGAGCATACGTTCAATAGCGTAATGGGTTTTACCGGTATTTGTAGGCCCTAGAACGGCAACCACCCGCGCAGATTTCTGCATCTTAACCTCAAGGATTAAAGCGTTTTCTCGCCGGTCGCCAATGCAACGCGATCTCTAGCGCTTTCTAAGTCTTCTAAAAACGGATGTATAGATCAGAACCTTTGAATAAGCGGGAAAGACCAGATCAGGAAGTTCAAAATATCCAAAAATTTGACCTAGCAGCACCAAAGAAGGATAATGCAAGGCATCAAGGCTCAGGGCGACTTGCAAATCTTCTATAACGAGGCCGAAATAGTCAAGCTGATGATAGGCGCGGGCGCGCCCATACCATCCCGCAGCAAATTTTGGAGCCATTTCAATCACGACACCAAAATGCTGCGCCGCCACATCGTACCGTTGCGCTTGAAAACTGTTTTTGCCACGCTTGTATAGCAAATCAACTCCGGACGACCCCGACAAAGACCAAAGCCGCTTTATTTCTCGTTCTATCGCAGTGAACTTTTTTTCGACAAACGCGACCAACTCATTGTAAAGAAGCTTGATTTGATCTGATTTATCAGCTGAGCAAAACGTTGCACAAACAGAAATGAGGCTCGAAGCGACAAGATATTTGATTGTTGTTCGAAAACTCTCCATAGGGGTGAAATAGTGAGTAGATCACTTTATTCTATTAAAAATGGACAAAGGAAATCGCAATGAGTGAAATCTTGGAACAGGCGGCTGCAGCACTGACAAAGAAAATGGGCGAGGCCTCTTTTGGCGGTTCTGCTAAATTCGATATCGACGGCGAAGGGTGCATTATGATCGACGCAGCAGGCGTGCGCGTTGGCGATGAAGAGGCCGAGGTGACGCTTCAGGCAAATACAGAAGCATTTCAAGACATCTTAGCGGGCGATTTAGATCCTGCATCTGCCTTCATAAGCGGACGTTTGACCATTAATGGTGACATGGTCATTGCCATGCAACTGGGCAACGCACTCAGGTAAATGGATACCAACGCGCTTTAAAAGTTATTCCGCCAAGCCCCTTCCTCTGGCGCGCGGCACAGCCTTCACTGAGCAGCCTTTTAACACCTTTTAAGTGAGCTTATGCACGCCTTTGGCAACCGCAGCAGCGCCAGCGCGCAGCCAATTATGCTCAGAGGCCACAAAAAACCGTTAAGCCATATTTCTCGCGCCATTCTGCGGCTTGCTCTGCAGTGCCCACAAAGCTCATATACGCCTTGTTCGAGGCGCGCGCCGCCTCGCTCACACTGCGCAATGCTGCTCGCAATTCCTCACTGGTTTGACCGGTTTTACCATAGCCAACCGATAAATCAGCCGGCCCAACAAACAGACCATCAATCCCCTGATTGAGGCAAGATCCTTCGCAACTAGAACCGCCTCTGGCTCTTCCACCTGAGCGATCACAACAGTTTCATCACGCGACTTTTGCAAAAGGTTAGGCATTGATTGCGTGGCATATCCGGCCCAGCGCGTCGATCCGTCATAACCCCGACCGCGATGCCCGAAGCGCGCCATACGGGCAATCGACTGCGCTTTTTCAACGCTGTCAACATGGGGCAAAACAATGCCAACGGCTCCATAATCTAAAGCCTGCAAAATTTCGCGCTCGCTGCCATCACCCACCCGAATCAAAATTGGGAAATCAAGCGCGGTTGCAACGGCAACACATTGATCCATGGCGGCCCGATCAAACGGCGCGTGTTCGGCATCCAAGCATAAAAAGTCTAACCCAGGCTGCGCCAAGATCTCAATCATGATATAGTGTGGTGTTTTCAAGAAGGTTCCCGCCAAAGGCGCACCCGATAACATTTTTTGTCAAAAATGCGATATGCGTGTCATTTAATACCCCATTTATTTGCCGTGCAGTGTAGACTGCCCTCTCACAGATGCAAGGGTGGCCTCAGCCCAGCTCTGATCTATGTTTAGGCGCTGAGCAAACCAACACTTCTTCGTTTCACGGATCGCGGGATATATTGCCCCGCCGAAGAGTTTTACATTGACCCGTGGCGCCCCGTGGATCGCGCGCTTCTCACCCATGGTCATGCCGATCACGCCCGCCCTGGGCATAACAGATATCTTAGTACAGATATTGCTGCCGCTGTGATATCACATCGCTTAAACAATCCCGTATTGGAAACCGTCCGCTATGGAGAAACCAAACAGATTAAAGATGCGCTGGTTTCGTTTCACTACGCCAGCCATAGCCCTGGCTCTGCCCAAATTCGTATTGAGTTTGCAGGTGAAATATGGGTGGTATCTGGCGATTATAAAATCGAAAATGATGGATTAATAATACCTTTTGAGCCACTGAAATGCTATAGTTTTATTAGTGAGTGTACCTTTGGTCTTCCAGCGTTTCATTGGCAGCCCCAAAACACCGTTTTTGATCAGATTAACACTTGGTGGGCAGAAACTGCCAAAGCCGGAAAATGCTGCATCCTGGGTGCCTACGGTCTGGGCAAGGCGCAGCGGTTGCTATGCGGCTTGGATGCCAATATCGGTCCAATCTTGACGCACAGCGCCACAGAAGCCACCAGTCAGATCTTGCGCGATCAGGGCTTTGAGCTTCCCAAAACTCAAAAAATTATGCCAGATACGAATCGCAAAGCGCAGCGCGGTGCGCTGATTTTGGCGCCCCCTTCAGTATTTGGCAGCGCTTGGGCCAAACTCTTTGGCGAAACGTCAACAGGGTTTGTAAGCGGTTGGATGGCGCTGCGCGGTATTCGGCGGCGGCGTGGCTTTAACCGGGGCTTTGTTTTATCCGATCATGCGGACTGGCCGGCTCTAAACGCCGCAATCAAAGAAACTGGTGCAGAAAATATTTATGTTACAAATGGTTACACTGATATCTTTAACAATTGGCTGAACGAACAGCGCTATAATTCAAACATCGTAAAAACCTATTTTACGGGGGATGAGGCTGAGCTGCCTGAGGAAGAGGGCGCCGAATGAAAGCCTTTGCGCAGCTGATCAAAACACTGGATGAAGCCAGTCAAACCAACGCAAAGCTCGCAGCGCTATCTGAATATTTTAAAAGCGCCGCGCCAGAAGATCGCGTCTGGTGCATTGCTATATTTTCTGGCCTCAGTCCAGCGCGCAGCGTCACCACCGCCGAGCTGCCGCTATGACTGTTGGAAAACAACTACCATATTGTGGGTGATTTGGCCGAAACTATTTCGCTTTTACTGCCGCCTGCACAGCACAAATCAACGCGAACGCTTCAGCAATGGATCCAAACCCTTCTCAATTTGAAAGGTCAGGATCTGGCTGCACGCAAAGGCTTCATGCTTTCAGCTTGAACAGAATGCGACGGGTATGAGCGTTTCGTGTTCAATAAATTAATCACGGGCGGCTTTCGCATCGGCGTCAGTCAAAAGTTAATGACGCGCGCTTTGGCCCAAGCAACCGGGCAGGATACCGCCGATCTCGCTCATAAATTAATGGGCCAGTGGAATCCACAAATGGCCAGCTGGGAAGATCTTATTCTTGCGCAAAACGCCAGTATCAATCTATCGCGCCCCTATCCGTTTTGCCTTGGACATGCCTTAGACACAGAATCCACAAAACTAGGCGACATAAGCGAGTGGTCTGCCGAATGGAAATGGGACGGCATACGCGCCCAAGTGGTGGTGCGCGAAAAAAACTGGTTCATCTGGTCGCGCGGTGAAGAGATGGTGAACAATCAATTTCCCGAGCTCGCCTCTTTGACCGAACAACTGCCACATGGCACCGTGATCGATGGAGAGTTATTGGCTTGGGCAGATGATAAACCTCTGCCCTTTCATCATTTACAAAAACGCCTTGGGCGCAAAACAGTGCCGGCGAGCCTGCTCAAATCTGCGCCAATACGGCTGTTAGCCTATGACCTGCTTGAGGAAAAAGGCAGCGTATACGCGCACAACCCTTCGCGCAGCGTCGGTCTGCGTTGGAGGCGCTTTTGCAAACGCATAATGCGCGGGATGTTATCATCTCTTCACGCTCACTTCCAGCAAAGAGCTGGGGGGATTTGGCAACATATCGGGCCGACGCGCGATCTACGCTTGCGGAAGGTTTGATGATAAAATCACGCCAGAGCCCCTACATCGCGGGCCGCAAAAAGGGCATTGGTGGAAATGGAAGCTAGATCCGCGCACCATTGATGGCGTGATGATTTATGCTCAGGCCGGACATAGGCGGCGAGCCAGTCTGTATATCGATTTCACCTTTGCTGTATGGGATGGTCCAACGCTCGTGCCCTTCACCAAAGCCTATTCGGGCCTAAGCGATGCCGAATCTCGCAAAATTACCGCCTGGGTGCGCAAAAATACGCTGCAAAGATTTGGTCCCGTACGCCAGGTCACGCCGCAGCACATTTTTGAAATAGCTTTTGGAGGCATCCAAAAAAGCACACGTCATAAATCAGGTATTGCACTGCGCTTTCCGCGTATGGCACGCTGGCGCGGTGATAAAAAACCAGAGGATGCAAATACCCTGGCCGACTTAAAGGAAATGCTTCATGTCCAGCCCTAAGCCAACCGCGCCTGCGCCAGTCTTGGCGCGCGCCCCCCATAAAAAGGCGCGGCCGGGCAGTTGCGACACGCATGTGCACCTTTTAGCTGCCGCAAATGAATTTCCGCTTTATGAGAGCCGCGCGGAAGACCCCCCAAGCGGTTATAAATTTCAAGAATGGATCAGGCTGTATCGGCGCCATCTTGAAAATTTAGGCTGCACCCGCGGGGTTATCGTGCATTCAATTTTTTACGGCACCGATAATAGCGTGAGCGTGGCGGCCCTGCGCGAAATAGGCGCAGGCTTTCGTGGCATTGGCTTGCTTCCCGATCAGGCTTCAGAAACCGATCTTGACCAATTCGTAGCCTGGAACATGGCTGGCGTGCGGCTGAATTAAGTCCACGGGGGCGTTTTAAGCTGGAAAGGCGCCAAAGCAATGGCGCCCAAAATGGCCGATCGGGGCTTGCATATTCAAATGCTTATGCATGCCCATCTGCACATGAACGAATTACAACCCGACCTGCAAAGCCTGCCCGTGCCTGTATGTTTTGATCATATCGGATGGCCCGACTTAACGCTTGGGACAGATAATGCTGGGCTTGAGGCGCTGTATCATATGTTGGATAGAGGCAAGGTTTGGATCAAATTGTCAGGCCTCTACCGGTTGGCAAATGCGCCTTATTTTGACACGGATGAAATTGTTTCAAAGCTCGTACGCGCAAATCCAGAACGCTGACTATGGGGATCAGATTGGCCCCATATCATGCTCAACGGCGCTGAAATGCCCGATGCAGGGTCTTTGATGGATGCGTTTTATCGCGTGGTCAGCGATGAAAAAACGCGCGACCAAATTTTAATTGAGAAAACCCTAAGAAACTGTACGGCTTCGCCGATTGATCTGCTTATCACCTTGCCAAAACTGCCTGTCAGCGCGAGCGCGCAACATGCCCTTGTAACTCAAAACTCAGCGGACTATCTCTTTAGGTGAACAACAAAAGGTCTTTACATGTATTTTCCCAATATTGCTCCACGCGATGCAAACACATCTCATGGAAATAAAAACCTTGATGATCTACCAGAATGGGATTTAAGTGACCTTTATGAGGCGGAAGACGCGCCGCAATTGAACAGCGATTTGCAATGGCTCGAAGGCGAATGTGCACAATTCGCACAGGATTATCAAAATAAGCTTGCTACGTTAAACGCCGATGAACTACTCAGCTGTATCCACCGAAATGAGAAAATCAGCGCCATCGCGGGGCGCATCATGTCCTTCGCGGGGCTGCGCTATTACCAAATGACCACAGATAGCAACCGCGCAAAATTTATGTCGGATGCGCAGGAGAAAATCACCAATTTCACCACGCCTTTGGTGTTTTTCACCCTCGAGATCAATCGGCTTGAAGATGGGTATTTAGACACGCGGTTTGCGCAGAACAAGGAACTTGCCCGATACAAGCCGGTATTTGACAAGATCCGGGCGATGAAACCCTACCAGCTGTCTGATGAGTTGGAGAATTTTCTGCATGATCTTGGTGTCGTTGGGGATGCCTGGGAAAAACTATTTGATGAAACAATCGCAGGATTGTCTTTCAACGTGGCAGGCGAAACGCATAATATCGAGGGCACTTTAAATTTCTTAACCGATCAAAACCGAGATAACCGCCAAGCCGCAGCGCATGCGTTGGCCGACGTGTTTCAAGACAACATCAAAACCTTCGCGCGCGTGCACAATACGCAAGCCAAAGAAAAAGAGATCTTGGACCGCTGGCGCGGCATGCCCAGCCCACAAACCGGTCGGCATTTATCCAACCATGTCGAACCGGAAGTCGTTGAAGCTTTGCGAAACGCTGTGGTAAGCGCCTATCCGCAACTCAGCCATCGCTATTATGAGCTCAAGCGCAAATGGCTGGGGCTGAATAAAATGCAAGTGTGGGATCGAAACGCACCTCTTCCGCTGGAAACCGATCGATTGGTAGATTGGCCCGAAGCACGGGATACAGTGATGAGCGCCTATGCAAGCTTTGATCCGCGTTTGGCAGATTTGGCTGAACCGTTTTTCACCAAAGGGTGGATAGACGCGCCGGTTAAACCTGGCAAAGCCCCCGGTGCTTTCGCGCATCCCACCGTGACCGATGTGCATCCCTATGTGATGCTGAATTACTTGGGAAAACCGCGCGATGTGATGACTTTAGCGCATGAGTTGGGGCATGGCGTTCATCAAGTTTTGGCGGCAAAGCAAGGCGAAATGCTTTCATCTACACCTCTAACCCTTGCAGAAACGGCATCCGTGTTTGGCGAAATGCTCACCTTCAAAAAAATGTTGGAAAACGCCAAAGATCAAAATGAGCGCAAAGTATTATTAGCCGGAAAAGTGGAAGATATGATCAACACGGTCATCCGGCAAATCGCCTTTTACGATTTTGAGTGCAAATTGCATGAGGCACGAAAAGCCGGCGAACTCACACCCGATGACATCAACGCGCTTTGGATGAGTGTTCAGGGTGAAAGCCTTGGGCCAGCCTTCGAGTTTATGGATGGCTATGAAACCTTTTGGGCCTATGTCCCGCATTTCGTACATTCGCCATTTTACGTTTACGCCTATGCGTTCGGCGATGGTTTGGTCAACGCGCTTTACGCCATTTATGAAGCGGCTCCTGATGGCTTTCAGGAAAAATATTTCGATATGTTAAAGGCCGGCGGCTCCCAACATCACAAAGATCTGTTGGCCCCATTTGGTTTAGACGCCAGTGATCCAACATTTTGGCAGCAAGGATTATCGATGATCTCATCGATGATCGATGAGCTTGAAGCGATAGAAACTCCCTAACGAGGACATCCGATTGCGATCTAAAGCCGTTGGTCAGGCCAGCCCAAGCCCGCAGCAACAGCAACCTGCATCAAGTCTACTCTTGTTTTTTCAACAACCGATCTACCTTTCCACATACAAGTTGAATGACTGATCGAAAGAGCTCACATGCGCCTATGGATTTTATTTGCAATGATGATGACCGCCAGCACTGCCAACGCCCTTGATTTTACCTTTGAAAATATTGATGGGGGCGCGCTGTCTTTATCGAATTACGAAGGGCGGCCAATTTTGGTTGTGAATACGGCCAGTAGATGCGGTTTCACAGGTCAGTTGAGCGGGCTTCAAAAGCTTCATGAAACCTATAACGATCAAGGGCTAGTGGTTCTGGCTGTGCCTTCAAATGATTTCAACCAAGAATTGGGTAGCAACGCGGATGTTAAAGAATTTTGCGAGCTTGGTTATAGCACCACGATGCCTATGACCGGTATAACCAAGGTAAAAGGACCAAACGCACATCCGTTTTTCAAATGGGCGAAACGCTCTGCTGGCTTCATTCCGTCGTGGAATTTCAACAAACTGTTGATCGATCAAAATGGCCAGATCGTTAGGAGTTTTGGACCAGTTGCGCGTCCCAGGGGGCGAAAGATCACGTCTGAAATCGAAATACTGCTTCAGTAAAAAGCCACGTTTATTTCTGTTAAGCAGACGCCATCGATTTACTTTTCTAAGAGACGAAAAGGGGTCACTGGGCATCTTTTACACGTGTTGGGCCCAATTGAGGATGATATCCGTAACTGGCTTGGTTTGGCTAGGCGACAAGACATGCCCGGCAAGCACGTGGAAGCTCTCATCATCCTGTTGCCCCAAGTGAATTTCCTGCGCTGTGCTCTGGCCGCCCCGAGCATGCATTACCTGTAAAATTTTATCAGCCTGTACCACCTGGTCTTTGGACGAATATAAAAATAAGCTGAGAATTTTTGCCCGTGCAAAATCCAATTGCATGACCTGTTTTACCAAGGCACCGACGGGCAGAACCGCCACGGATGGGTAAACAAGGCTGCACGTCGCGGCATGCGCCGCGCTGCGGGCGTCAAACCGGCGCGTTTTGCCCGCAAAAACCGGCAACCAATAGCGCGCCAAAGGCCAGGTTAAGAACCGCGCGCGAAAATCTAGAATGCCAAAATTTGGCGATACAAACACCGAGCCTGCAAGCTTTTGGGACAGCTTTGAATTTAGCGCCGCCACCGCCGCCAAGGTGCCCCCTGTTGAGGTCGAATAAGCAAAACCCGCTCACCCAAGCGCTCACCAATTAAGATCGCCTCTTGTAAATCCGCCATCCAACCCGCAACCGTCTCTTCTGCCAGGGCTTTATCTTCGCGCCCATGCCCTTGCAGGCGGGTAGAAAACAAATTGCTGCCCAAAGCGTTTGAGACCAAATCGGGTACAGGCCTAATTTCTTCAGATGCTGCCGAAAACCCGTGCAAATACACCACAGATAGCGGAGTTTTTTCTTTGGCGTCATTTGCCCAAATGATGCGTTTCTCTAAAGAGGGTTTAATATCGTAATACGCGCTCTCTGCATCTTGCAAATAATGATCAAGATCATCGCCAATCGGTTTGGGCGCCGCCAAGCTTAAATCTGCAGGTTCACGGGGGGCCCAATACACCAAACCCAACACCAAGAGGCACAGAATACCTATTATCAAAATGAAAAAAATGTCATTTATGGCTGCCCCATATGTTTGGTTGATTTTTCAAATAAGACCCTCAAATTCTGATCAATTACAGCCAAACATTCGGCAGTTGAAAAAGAATGATCTTGCCCCGCCAAAAAAGTTAATGACACATCCGGGCTTTCAATATGATCCAGCAAATTAAGGGCGGTTTGGCGCGTTACGCTACGATCTTGTGTGCCTTGCAAGCAGATCACCGGAAACGGCAAGGACAGACTTGTCCGCATCACCAGATGGTCACGGGCCTCTTCGATCAACTGTCGAGTGATCGGATAAGCCTCGCCATACTCAGAGGACAATAAGGTAAGACCTTTTTCCAAAACTTCGGCTTTTTGCTCAGCCGAAAAACTAGGCCACATGCTGTCTTCGGTAAAATCAGGTGCAGCCGCGATTGTCATCAAACCTACAACACGACCTGCCAACCGCTGCGCCAAAAGCAACGCAATCCACCCGCCCATCGAGGATCCGACAAGCACGATAGGTCCCTGCGTTTTTTCGTTAATGATAGCCTCTGCATCCTGCGCCCAGCTCCCAATAGATCCATCGGTAAACACGCCTGAAGACTCGCCATGACCAGAATAATCAAAACGCAGATAAGAAAAGCCGCACTGTTGCGCCCAACGTTCTAGGAAAAGCGCTTTTGAACCCTGCATATCGGATTTAAATCCCCCCAAAAACACCAAATTGGGCGAGGCGCCTGCGGTTTTGTGATAGGCAAGCCGGCGCGCCTGCGGCGTGGTGTAAAAAGCGGGCATCATAAATCCTTATCGCTTAAGATTGGCTTTTGTTGTGACAGGGCATCCCCTGCTTGGTCAAGCCAGAGCTTTTAAAATTAGCAAAAGCTTGCTTGACGATGAACACCAGACGCGCCAAAAGAGATCATACCCGCAACCGGGCGCATGGTCGGCGCCAAAATGACGAGGAGGCATCTGATGTCCCAAATTACGCTCACCCTTCCAGATAACAGCAAGCGCAGCTATGCGGCCGGGATAACCGCAGCCGAAGTGGCCAATGATATTGCGACATCGCTGGGCAAAAAAGCTATTAGCGCAACGCTAGACGAAGCGCATTGGGATCTGCAATGGCCCATCGAAAACGACGCCGCAATCGCTATCAACACTATGAAAGATGTGGCGCCCGCGCTGGAGCTGGTGCGCCATGATCTGGCGCATATCATGGCCCGCGCCGTGCAAGAGATTTGGCCCGACGTAAAGGTGACAATCGGCCCAGTGATTGAAAACGGTTGGTATTACGATTTTGAACGTACCGAGCCATTTACCCCGGAAGATATTATTTTGATTGAAAAAAATATGAAATCCATCATCAATAAGCGCGAGGCAGTTCGCACAGAAATCTGGTCGCGTGACGAAGCCATGCAGCATTATACTCAATCAAATGAACCCTATAAGGTTGAACTGATTGAGGCGATACCCGGCGCAGAACCTCTGCGCATGTATTGGCATGGCGATTGGCAAGATCTGTGCCGTGGACCACATTTACAACATACAGGACAAGTTCCAGCCGACGCGTTTAAGCTGATGTCGGTGGCCGGTGCTTATTGGCGCGGCGATAGCAATCGCGCCATGTTGCAGCGTATTTACGGCGTCGCGTTTTTAAATAAAGAGCAGCTAAAAGCCCACCTGCATATGCTGGAGGAAGCCGCAAAGCGAGATCATCGAAAATTAGGCCGCGAAATGGCACTGTTTCACATGCAAGAAGAGGCCCCCGGGCAAATTTTTTGGCATCCAAATGGCTGGAAAATATATACCACGATCCAAGATTATATGCGCCGTCAACAAACACGGGACGGCTATGTCGAGGTCAATACTCCCCAAGTGGTGGATCGCAAATTATGGGAAGCCTCTGGCCACTGGGAAAAATACCAAGAACATATGTTTATTGTTGAGGTCGATGAAGACCATGCCCGCGAAAAAGTCGTCAATGCGTTAAAACCGATGAACTGCCCCTGCCACGTACAGGTCTATAATCAGGGCTTAAAATCTTATCGAGATCTGCCATTACGGATGGCCGAATTTGGCAGCTGCAACCGCTATGAGCCCTCTGGCGCGTTGCATGGCATTATGAGAGTGCGCGGTTTTACCCAAGATGATGCCCATATTTTCTGCCTTGAAGATGAAGTCGAATATGAAACAAAAAAATTTATCAATTTTCTGTCAAATGTATATGAAGATTTAGGTTTTGAAAAATTTTCCATTAAATTTTCAGATCGGCCTGAGCATCGCTCTGGTAGCGATGCGGTTTGGGATCGCGCAGAGGCCGCTTTAAAATCGGCCACTGAAGCGGCCGGTTGTAAATTTGAACTAAACCCGGGCGAAGGCGCATTTTATGGCCCAAAATTAGAATTCGTGCTGACCGATGCGATCGGGCGTGACTGGCAATGCGGGACTTTGCAGGTAGATTTCGTTTTACCCGAACGGCTTGATGCAAATTATATTGGCAAAGATGGAAAAAAACATCGCCCCGTGATGCTGCACCGCGCTTGCTTGGGCTCTTTTGAACGCTTCATCGGTATTTTGATCGAAAACTTTGCTGGAAAGCTGCCGTTTTGGTTGGCCCCGCGGCAAGTTGTAGTGACCGCAATCGTCTCGGATGCGGATGAATATTGCCGCAAAGTAGTTGATTCGCTGACCCGCTTGGGAATTCGGGCCGAGCTCGACCTGCGCAATGAAAAAATCAATTACAAAGTGCGCGAACATTCATTGGCAAAAGTGCCTGTTATTTTGGCCTGCGGCAAAAGAGAAGTAGAAAACCAAACCGTCTCAATTCGCCGTCTTGGCGAAACGCAAACAAGCGTCGTCCCGTTGGATGAAATTGCACAATCGTTGAAAGCAGAGTCTGCAGCGCCTGATTTAAGATAACGCTTTTCCTTCGCAACGCGTAAAAACCACACAGAAATTGGCTGAAAATCGTTTCAGCCAAGCCGGTTTCTCTGAGAAGACGGGACGCGGTCTCACCACAATAGTGTGATGGGACGTGATGTGCTTTTTTGTTTAAACACTGCTTATACTGAGGCTGTTAACATGTACAAGAAGTTTCATTATGTCAGAACATCTAAAAACAAAAATCTTGATCGGAGCAGTTTCTGTTGCGCTAACATCACCAATGGCGTCAACCGCCTCTGGTATCAAGTAAAAATGCTACGGCATTTCTCTTGCAGGTCAAAATGATTGCGCCGTTGGCGCAGGCACAACCTGCGCCGATACATCAACCGTTGATTATCATGGCAATGCCTGGTCATTGGTGGAGGCAAGCAGCTGTTTGGAAATCGAGCTGCCAAATAACGCAAACGATCAAGAACTCATGGGCTCACTCACCGCGTTAAAGCGGGATCTGCCTTCTTAACGGCACCCACCAATTTAAAAGAAAACTCATAGATGGACCAAGGCACGCCAATGATGGATTTTACCACACATACACTTCCCGCCAGCATTGGCGTTGGCTTTAAGTCGCAACATTTCAACTACATCGATATATTATCTGGAGCTCATCAACTTGGATGGCTAGCAATCTACGCTGAAAATTATTTGGGTAGGGGGGCGGCCAATTTCACAATTGCAACGGTTGCGAGCTGAGCTACCAATTTCCGTACATGCAATTGGTCTTTCGATAGGTGGAGAAGCACCTCTCGATGAACATCATTTGGTACGGATAAAGCGTTTATGTGACTGGTTGGAACCGGCAAGTTTTTCTAAATATCTGGCATGATCGACCCATGACAGCCGATTCTCAAACGATCTTTTGCCGTTGTCTTATACCGAGAAAACCCTAAAGCAAGTCATCCGACATATTAATCATGTTCAAGCCACATTGGAGCGGCAGATGCTGCTTGAAAATCCTTCAAGTTATTTGCAGTTCCCAGAAATTACCTATTCAGAACCTGCGTTCTTAAATGCGGTGGTGTCGCAGACCGAATGCAGGCTTTGTCAGACGTCAATAACATATTTGTCTCAAGCCATAATCTAAACATGTCAGCCGAGGCCTATCTCAATGAACTGAATTACGCCGCCGACGGTGAGATTCATTTGGGTGGACATTCGATAGATCTTTTGGGACAAGGCGGACATTTATTGATCGCTTCTCATGCTACGCTAATAGCAGATCCAGTTTGGAATCTTTATAAAAATGTTTCAAAACGTATAGGGCCAAAGGCAAGCTTGGTCGAATGGAATACAGATGTGCCTGAATGGTTCGTTCTAAACAGTGAAGTGATGCAAGCTACCTGTCCTTTGGAACAGCAAATATGCAAGTATCAATGACACAAAACGAGCTTTTCACCGCTTTTTTCAACCCCGATCAGCCTTGCCCAAACGAATTTGAAAACTGGCAAACACATCCCTGCTACCAACGGGTTGAACACCTATCGAAACAACATAGCGCATGGCTCAATTACCACTTTGGAAAGCAACTTCCTGGAAACAAGAGCCATTCTTGGCCCGAATAACTTTTATTCATTGGCGCGCTTATGCGCCAGTAAAAAAAACCAAACTCAACTCTTTGTATAAATATGTCGCGGGGTTTTCGAAATTTCTACAAAAAATACCTACCCTTTCTGAATTGGGATGCCTACTTGATAAGGCTGCTTTGGCTATTTGTGTTGTTCGATCTCATCAAACACGGAGGCGGAGTGCTTTCACTTGACCAGTGGCTTAGCTCACGCAAGGTTTAGAGTAACGCAGCTTGCGTTTTCGCGCTCCAACTGAGGTAAAGTTTCTGATCTCGTGTCTCAATGAGGGGGCGCTTCATCACTGCGGGGTGAAAGCGCAATAAGTCACGCGGTGGCATTGCGCGCTCGTCTGATGATAAATTGCGCCAGGTTGTTGATTTCTTATTGACCAAATTATCACCAAATTCTTGCAAAGCAGCGTCTAGAATTTGGTCAGGAATCAGATCTATACGCACATCAAAAAATCTATAGCTATCCAGTGACTTAACTGCTTTTCGGCAAATATCGCAGTTTTTCAAACCAAATATTTTCATTTTAACGCCTTTTTCAGCGGAGTTTTGCAGATTTTTTTTTAAATGAACAGGTTTTTCTTGCTTTTTAAAGCAGCTCGGTTCCAATCTATCATGTCTTAAAGCGACACAGGAACCGTTGCCGCTTGGGAAGCCGCCGAACTGGCGGGACGAGCACCCCCGCATAGGGATAAATCTTAAAAGGAGACACGGGGCATGCCGAATGGTACCGTGAAATGGTTTAATACCACAAAAGGCTACGGCTTCATTGCACCTGACGATGGCGGCAAAGACGTTTTCGTTCATATTTCTGCGTTAGAGCAATTAGGCTTAACCGGATTGGCTGATAATCAA
>JACLAD010005087.1_pt1 | contig 23525 bp, 15 predicted proteins | sample 8027901 | NCBI WGS metagenome assembly JACLAD01 (sample SAMN15725071, study PRJNA655200) | protist metagenome | isolation source: fluorescence activated cell sorting (FACS) single amplified genomes of... | place: Spain: Blaines Bay Microbial Observatory, Mediterranean Sea | collected 2016-07-05 | reverse complement strand
CAGAGTGCAAGTATTTTTACACAACATTTTGCTGGTAGCTTAGTTGGTGTTGGAAGTACTTTTATTATGTGCGATGATCTTACAAAGGAATTAGAGAACACATTTACTGGGAAAGCTGTATATATACAACTAGTAGCCGACAATAGTAAACAGGCGGGAGATAAATCGAATACCAAGAGTACAAATGAGACAACAGCTTCTACCAAGCCACGCGTAATCATAGATGTAGATGATAAAAAATTGATGGTTTCGTTGATATAGTTAGTAGAAGGGAGACAACCCGGCAGCCCGGCAGTTGGTGAAGAAGTTGTGCAAGAAGAAAAGAGCTCAATAGTTCCAAGTCAAACGGCGCTAAGCAAACAAATAAGAGGATATTGAGCCAATTAAATAGCAAACAGATAGAAGCAATAATTGCTACCATCTGTTTGCTATTTAATTGGCTCAATATCCTTTTATTTGTTTGCTTAGCGCCGTTTGACTTGGAACTTGGAACTATCGAGCTCTTTTCTTCTTGCGCAACTTCTTTTGCAACATTTTTGTCGATTGGATATTCGTTGGTCGCTTCGGTTTCGCCTGTCACATCATGAAGCACCGTTAACAAACAAAACGTGGGTGAAGGTCATAGTCATAGCTCTGATCAAAGCAATTTGCGGCGATGTATGAAATAGAAAATAGACAATAGTGTTTTTGATGGAAGAGTGCATGCATCCGAGGCTTTAACACTCGCTCGCATACTTTTATTGTCTTGCTATGCCAGAGCGATGGCTGCACACAGATAGTTACAATTGATATACTGTCTCTTCACATCTTTGTCTGCTTTTCTTTTACCTTTCACCTAACTAAAAACTACAAACTAAAAACTTCCAGCTTCCAGATATGAACTCAGGAGAAGAAGCCAGAGAGAAAAATGTGATGACGCAATTGCTGGAAATGTTAAAAGGTCAAAGACAAGAAGATCCGGAAAGAAAGAAATATCCTACTCCAGTTAAAAATGGAAATTTTGCATTTTTAACTGGAGTAGGATATTTCTTTCTTTCCGGATCTTCTTGTCTTTGACCTTTTAACATTTCCAGCAATTGCGTCATCACATTTTTCTCTCTGGCTTCTTCTCCTGAGTTCATTATACAACGATACAACGCTATAATCCCCTCAAACGACGCATTTCATTTTCTACGCTAGTATCACCATCTCTTCCACTTTGTTGCTCAGCAGCTCTTCTTCTCCTATATCGCTGATATAATCGATCTTCAATCTCATCTTCAACGGCATCCCCTGAACCTTCATCGTCATCGAATCCAGCTGCGTATCCTCTACCTGAAGAACCTGATGATGATGATGCTCGTTGTCTTTGTGGTCGTGGTCTTCTACCTCCATCTGAACTTTCATAATCATCATAATAGTTATCGTTCGACCCACCACCATTGAACCCGTCATTATCCCCATAATAGCTATCATTGCCAGCAGCAGTTTTTCCTTCCTGTTGTAGTAATTCTTCTAATCTTGATTGTAATTGTTTAATTTCATACAAATCATTCAGACGTTCTTCAATTAATTCTTGGTCTACGACTTCACCCCAATCCCTTTGATCTGATGCAACTTTCATTTGAAGTCTTTGTAATTCTCTTCTGACTTTGTTAACTGGTGAATTGGGGTTAGAAGATACATCCCCATCACTACTACGAGCATAATATTTCTGTTCTCGTTCTACATCTTTTCTTTGTGTCTCTCTTCTAGATGATTTTGATCTTTCTTCTTCTTTTAATAAGTCTTTAATCTCTTCAAAGATACTTTGCGATCCTCCTGCTGAACCACTTCCATCTCTTGATCGTGCAGCAGCAGCAGTGGGATTTTGTTCACGCGCTTGTCTTCTTCTCCTTGCTTTCAATTTAGCTTTCATTTCTTCGTCAAACCAACCTTCATTTACAAAATCATCCAAATCGTCAAACATACCTTCCTCATAGTCTTTTTCCTCCTCTTCTGCCCAGCGCTGCGCATCAGCATCTACATCCCTATCAGCCCATGAATTATATCGTCTTTGATTCTTTCTACTCCAACCCATATCGTCAACATCATTGTCCTCATCATATGATGTGGAATAAGTAGTACGTCTTTGTGTTCGATCAGCACTTCTGGTTGATGTTGATGATGATGTGGCACCACTCCCATTCCCACGTGGCATTTTTACCGCCTTGTTCCCATAAACACCTCTCTTTCTTTGTAAATCATACTTCTTTCTGACATCATCTTCCTTTAATATTCTATATGCATTGTTTATAACCATCATCTGTTGATTACATAGTTTTTTTTCATCGTCAGAAGCATCCTTTCTATTATCAGGATGATATTTGAATACCATCTTATAATAAGCTTTTTTAAGTTCTTTCGCACTGGCAGTGATTTCAACTTCAAGTACTGCATAAAAATCTTCATCAAAATCAAGTTTTGGAGCAGATAATGGATCCCAACTCATATCATCAGCTGGAGAGCACTTTAAAGCGAATGATGATGATGACGATGATGATAATGATGATGACGACGCCCTAGTATTCTGTCTAATTCTACTATGTCCACCTTTCTCCGTGCTTTTCGTACCAGTGGTAATAGTCCCACTACCAATAAAACTATCTACATCATTATGGGTATTATCTACATTAACGTTCTTTTTATCCTTGTTCTTGCTACCGTTGCCACTGCTTGGGGTGTTATTTCCAGCTGTAGGGGATGTGTGTCTCTTCTGATTTGGATTGGGTCCAAATGCTCGAACGCCTCGTTGATATTGAAGAGAACAAAGAAGAGCTAAGAGAGCTACTATCCAAGGAGAGACATAAAACACTCTTCCCATCATTCTTCTCCCTCTACTTCTTCTTCTTATTCTTATTCTTCTTCTTCTTCTTTCATAGAAGAGAAGTTGTGGAAGATACCGAGGATAGTACTTAGTATTTGAAAGCAGGCATGCAGAAATGCATTAGAGTACATTCTTACTCAGGAAGTCTACTTGCATTGATTTCTCCCAAGAGAATGCAAATTCCAAAAATTCTTCTCATTTTTGTTACCAATTTTGGATTTCTCCTTTTGAAAGCTTTAGTGGAAAAGAAGAGAGAGATGGCTTGCCAGGACACATACATGACTTTTACTTATCTAACCCAGCCATCATTGTATGCAATGGCAGGCAGAGCATGTTCAGTGAAGTGATGGTATAGTTTCAAGTCATTATATATTACTTCCAAGGGGTATATAACATCAAAGATGGCGTTAAAGAGAATTCAAAGGGAGTTACAAGAATTAGGAAGAGATCCACCAGCCAACTGCTCTGCTGGTAAGTTCCTTTTGTCCATGAATGTTCACTTCTCTTCATCCTTCTTCTCCTAGGTTTTCCTTATATATGATGGAGTTCTTTGTTGCCAACACTTGTATTCTATCTTATTGTTATCATCTTCATATTCCTTCTTCTTCTCCCCTTTTCCTCGTGTGTTATTGATACTATCATTGTTATGTGAAATCTTTTCTTTCCATGTTGTTTATTTAAATATTTTTTATTATGTATTAAAATAATTTCCTTGCTACACATATTGCTTACAATCTATATCATACTCGTTTTATTTTTCATGATTATCTGAATGATTTCTTCCTCTTGTTTTTCTATAGGACCAGTTGGAGACGATTTATTTCATTGGCAGGCTACAATTATGGGACCAGAGGACTCACCTTACACTGGTGGTGTGTTCTTTTTAGATATACATTTTCCAGCAGATTACCCATTTAAACCACCAAAAGTTAGTTTCACCACTAGAATTTATCATTGTAACATCAATTCCAATGGGGGTATTTGTCTGGACATATTAAAAGATCAATGGTCTCCAGCTTTGACTATCTCCAAAGTTCTCCTGTCTGTTTGTTCATTACTAACCGATCCTAATCCTGAGGATCCACTCGTACCTGAGATAGCTCAGCTGCTGAAAAATAACTTAACTCAACACAATGCCACAGCCAGGGAATGGACAGCAAAGTATGCAATGTGATTAGAATTTGTAATAGATGAATGGAAGCAACCTAAGAAAATTATGATATACTTCAATATAACGACAAAGCAACCTCTTGCACGTCAAATTTCTACTACATTATGAATACGGATAGAGGTTAAAGTGAGGCTAATTTTGTGCAAATTGCGGGCTGTGTAGTCTCAATGGTTTCCTCAACCTCTTAGTAAGACGTATCGGTTGTGTCTTCGTGGTCGTCCTTATCGAAAGTGTCGAGGTCTACAACACAATAGGCAAAGAAGATGCCAACGAGCTCTTCCTAGCTAATTATCTTATAATGAGGTGGGGACACTATTTGAGACTGCTCTAGCTTATTATCTCCTTCTATGCTATTCTCAAGCTGTCCCAAAACACCTGAATGTTATCACCCGGAGTTGGCTTATCAAGAAAAAGTTTCTGCCTTCCACGACATTTTTCATACTCTTATGGCTTCATTCCTCCGATGAGTTGACTTGATCATAAAGAGCTTTCTTAATTAAGTGGAATAAAACATATAAAGCTTTGTGTGATCATGTCAACTCATCAGAGGAATGAAGCCCTGAGAGTTTGAAAGATGCATGTCGTGGAAGACAGAAGCTTTTTGTAAGCCAACTCCGGATGACATTTTCAGTTGTTTTTGGACAGCGTGAGAATAGCATGCATGGAAGGAGATGATAAGAGAAATATGGTGTGGTAGTAGCTAGAAGTTCATGTATCATATTTTTTTATAGAATGGTGATGGTGTAGTCCAGAGTTCTAACAACTAACAATCATTCTAAATTCTAATCCTGATGATTTAGAATTAGAATTTTACGAATTACTTCTACTTCCAATCTTCCAACTCTAACTTCTAAAAGTACTTCTTTTAACTGTTTTTAACTTCTCTAGAAGACTAGGCAGAAGCTACCTAGAGGTAACTAGGTACCCAACTACCCTACACTCTACCTCTACACTGAGCAAGCGCTGATGCGCTGATTGGTAGTGGTAGTTGGTAAGAGCTGATCCCTTTCGCTTAACCGTAGATGTATCCTTTGCCGCCATGCGTGGACAGGCACAGGCACTGGCTGGTACTGGTACGTAGACTACTGTACATCCCTGGCACCGTCGCACCTTGAGGGTCATATTCCATTAGCTGCAACACCGCCTAAGAGTTGTTGTAGTTGCTATATGTATATATGTACAAGTACCTAGCAACGTCATTCTGGCGCATTGCATCCATATTATCGATATCCTCATATTGCTCTTCCTCCACCGTTCAAAATCAAACAAAGTCAAGCCATATTTTGGTGATCAGAAACATTTTCATATGCAGGAGAAGCAGCGATGACAGCGTCATCATTATCAGTATTCAATTGTGTCCATCCAGTAGGTGTCTCGCCACAGCACATCAAGGACTCTTCTGGATGCGGCAAAAGAGGAGGCACAGATTGTTGGTTGATTCCATCAGAGGTTAGTGTATGAGTCTCCTCTCTAGCATTATGAGAAGTAGAAGTAGCACAGACCATAACAGATCCTTCAACAACGTCAATTGCTATATCATTATCATTACATTCATTATTGGTATTTGTGATGTTGTCTCTTTTGTTCTCATCAGTACAATGGTCTCTATCGTTGTTGCTACCGTTATTATCATTATTGTCATTCTCATCAATACTGGCAGCAATAGGTACCTCCTCTGTACCTGACGATCTACTCCGATCCCTTCTTTCTCCAGCACTTGCCCTACAGCATGGACAGCTTGGCATGGTATCTCTTCCACTTACAGAGTATAAAAAATCCAACAAACATTGCTCGTGGAATATGTGTCTTGAAGGACAAGGAAATGATTGCACTCGTACATTGTCACATCCTTTGAAATCATCGAGACAAATAGGACAAGCAGGTTCTTCATCGCCATACGTATATTCAGTAATAGATTCATCCCTTATGGCCTCGGGACAATAATCAAATGATCTACTTCCATTTGTTTCTAACCATTGTGTCCATGCACGTTTCACATCTTCTCTTGATCTTGATAAGTGTAAACGTAATGCAGGAGGGATTTCATTCCCATTCGGATCATGATGATGATTAGGATCGTTTCCACATAGTGCACTTAATTTTTTACAAAAAGGATATAAAAGACATCCATTTGTCAAAAGTACCAGTATTAATCCTGACCACGTAGAGATAGGTGCCTCATGGTAACATTGTTGTGCTCGTATAACCATTAAATTACCTACGCAAAATGTAATTACACCAAATACATCTAATAATTCCATCAGTCTCATTTCAAAAGTATATAATCTTCTACTCCATATATAAGGATCACGATTACCAGCTAAATCAGCTTGAATAATACGTCTTTTCAAAGATCTACTTGTTATATATAACATACATCGAATAAATACATACACACCCATAATTATAATCCATACACGCAAGGATGGCTCACAGTGTATATTTGTCTCCATTAAAGGTACAACAATAGCAGAGGTTACATACAAAAATATAAGAAAATCACGAAATGGATGCTTACGATTCAATGTTACCATTCTTCGTAATAACAATAAATTAAAACGTCTTCCAAACATACCCATTTCAACATTATCATTCACATTATTATCATCATTATCATTCACATTATTATCATTATTATTATCATTGGCACGATCAGCATTCGCAAATCGCTGGTTGATATAATCACGAGCAAGTTGTAATAAAAGTTCTCTTGCAGCAGCATCGATATGACTATCACGACCATCAACATTATTATTATCATTATTATTATTGTTGTTGTTATTATTGCCACGAGTGTTATTAGCATAAACATCATTAGATGATGGATCCAAATTAATACTATTATTATTACTATTACTATTACTATTACCATCATTACTATTTTGGGGATGAGGAATTGCGACTCTATCTACCCTATCTTCTTCCAGATCTATTGCATTTCTTATGTTTATATAATCCCTTTCAGCTCTCCGTGCGTATGCGATTGTTGACTGATATGAATTTTCATGCATCGTTCTTTTTGAAGAATCATTCTCATTCTCACTATTAATATTTATTTCCCCACTGTTATCACCACTATTTACTTCTCTGATTGCATTTTCATTCTCATTTTCATGTTCTGATAAAGAAATGGGTGTATAATTCTTATGACCAAACGAGGACAATGATGATGGCTCTACATCCATTACCATCTCGTTCTCTTGGGGTGGATTTGATTGACTTTGATTATTATCATGATTATCATTTTCCCTCATTACATCTTCGTTACTTGTTGTATGTGAACTTTGATGATGGTCACAGTTCAAGTCTTGTTCAAACTCTGCATTACTAGCCCCGCCACCAGCACTCATAGTCGTAGGGGGCTCAGATGTCGTCTCCATATAAAACAAGTAGATAAGCAACTAAGCACTACAATGTATTCATTCACACACTAAAGAGCGATGGATTCCTTCTTCAGTAACCTTACTTCCTTACTTGGTCCAAATATAAGCATGCATCTACCGTACTTAGATAAGTATAGGTAAAGGCTAAAGACACAGTGAAGATTGAAGATTGTTCTGCTGTCTATAGTTATTCGCTCGTAAATGAAATACCTACTGGGAACAATAATGACAGCGACCAATAGGGACTTGTAGAATTGTATTTACGTACAACCACCGCCGAACTATACAGCTGCTGGCAGAAGTCTTGTAAACTACACCATACAATCCAGCAGAGGAAGCACCTAGTAGTCTACCACTTACAGTGCACACTGCGCTATTCTTGATCTATACCAAGTGCGATGGCTTTTTGATTCGTATTTTTGTTAGATGCTTCTATATTTTTAAGACTCACACTCCTTTTTATCATCGTTACTCGACCTGCTACTACTACTAGCTGCTCGTGATGTGCTTGCTATTGCATGCATAGCATGCACTGAAAAGAAACCAACCAACCAACTCCTCAAACACTTCTCTACGAGTGTTTAGTAGTGCAGATTAGGCTGCGAAGGTACTATTTCACGTGGTTACTATTAGTACTCACGAAGTCTGACTGTTGATCGCTTGTGGCAGTATAGTAGAGCTTAGTTAGTTCGTGTATTCACTCACCCCCATCATCTGGGTGTTGTGTTGCCTGCTAAGTACTTACGTTACTAACGATCTGCGGTGGCGTAAGTAGGCACTACAGGTAGGTATAGGCTTGTACCTTCACCAACCTCTTCTCCATTATATCCAATATGGTTCGTACTTGTAGCCTTCTAAAGAGTGTGTGACTGGCATATATACATTACACATTTCGTACGATCGTGAAGTACTGTCGTGATACACATCGTATCACAACAAGAAGATGAGTATCAATATGGTTGATCTGCGCCTTACTAGACCATTGCCACCCACAGTAGATAGTCGTGGTGGTGCTATCAGACCTCCAGCAGCAGCCACAATGACTTCACCAAGTAAGAATGGTAAAAGTACTAGTGGGCTATCATCATTGTCATTGTCCCCCAATCGTATGAAAATTGAACAAAGTGAGGAAGTACAACTAACACCTGAACAAGTTAGAGAGAAAAGAGCTGGTAAATAAGTTAATTTGTCCTTTGTTTCCTTCTTCCTTTCCTTTGTCCTGATGTGTGATACTGCTTCTCATCTCTCTTTATATGTATATGTTGTAGCCTGTCATCTATCTATCCATGAATAATTCGTAGTTTTATAACAAAATTTTTCCAAAACTTAAAATTCTAACAAAAATACAAATGAATTAATGAATAATAGATGCAGCAGCTGAAATGTTTCCCATATCACCAGATGGATCTCCATCTAAAAAGAAATCAAAATTATCACAAGCTGAAATAGATGCTATTGAAAAGGCACGACATGAAAAAGAACAAAAAAGATTGAGAGCAATGTTATCAAATTTTTGTAAAAATGGTGTACCACAAGGTGGTTTTTTAAGGTCAATAAATTTAGAACAATTTGGAATTGAATCAGGATCGAATATCACTAACGCAACTGTCCAAGAATTATGTGCTATCCTACCTGGAGGAATTGATGAATTGATTATATCTAATTGTGTTGATGTCACTGACGTAGCATGTTGGGCTATTGCTAGACATTGTTGTGATATTAAAAGTCTTATCATGGCTCATTGTAATCAAATCACTAATATTGGATTAAGATCTTTATCTTTAAAGTGTTCAGAGTTAAAAAAACTTGATTTTACTGGATGTCATTTGTTAGACGACTTGGCACTTGCTACCCTAGCAGGTATGTAGGACATACACACACAAACACATACATACACATGTATGAATATATATATTTATATATATTTATATATTCATGTATATGTATGACGATAATTATCCGTTCAATCATTCATTTATAACATTTAGGTGGATCGTGGGAAATTGAAGATTTACGTCTTACTGATTGTTCTGGTGTAACAGATAGTGGTTTAAGTAAAATAGCGAGAGCTGCAACCAAATTAAGAGTTCTTGATCTTCGTGGATGTACAAGTGTAGGCGATTATGGAGATAAAGGTATGAAAGATATAGGTACCTTTTGTAATCAATTGGAAGAATTAAATGTATCAGGATGTAAACGAATTGAGGATCCTGGTATGAGGGCTATAATCATCGGATGTCCGAAATTAAGAATACTAAAAGTGTCCGGTTGTAATGATCTTACAGGTGTATCCATCAAGGCACTATGTAAACATTCAGGTTATCTTAATGAGTTAGCCCTAATAGGAGGTTCAAGACTAACTGATAAAGATATGTCAAACTTTTTGAATGCGAAATGTAGAGGCCAAAAATTAACACAAATTGATTTTACCAATGCACCTTTGGTTACAGATAAGGGTATTGAACACATCATGAATTCATTCGGTGATACATTACGTATCATAAATTTTTCAGGTAGTTCAGCGACTGATATAGCAACACAAACAATCGCGAATGCATGTCAAGAGTTACGTAGTCTGGACTTGAGTAGATGTGCACGTATATCAGATGAAAGTGTACATATCGCAGCCCAACAGATTACAGCATTAACAACATTGAAATTAGATGGAAATCCTGCAGTAACTACAAAGACTCTTATGTCATATGTTGGACCTCGATTAGAATTTGCCGAAATGGCTAGTCATTGGATTGGTTATCGACCTAAACCGAATACAGAAGAACTTATTGCAAAAAGGGAAAGATTTAGAATCGAAATTAAGGCAATTATGAAAATGCAATGTTTATTTCGTAGGAAAAAAGCTATGTATATACATCGTGAAAGGCATAGGTGGTGGAGCATCAATAAGGCCATACCTAAAGCTCAGGCCTGTTGGAGAGGCCATATACAATATGAGAAATATAAAATCATGAAACGAATAATACTTGAACAAAAGAGTGCTATTTTGATACAATCAACTGTAAGAGGATATTGGCAACGTGTGATAAAGACTGCTAAATTAAAAGCTTTGGCATTTAAAGAATTGAAAATCAAATGTGCCATATTAATACAAAAGACTTATTGGGGTATGTTAGGTAGACGTAAAGTCATTAAAAGAAGGGATGAAATTGCAACGAATAAATTAAATGCAGTAAGACGACAAGCATTACGAGAACAAAGTGCTAATGTCATCCAACGAAATTATCGAGCATACCTTGCTGTGAATTTTGCCGTCCGTCAGTATAAATTACGTGAAATAAGAGAAGCTAGAATTGCTCTTGAAGAGCGTATGATTCGTCTTATTCAACGTATTTGTTTTGGTAAATTAGGTAGAAATAAAATGAAAAGACGACGAGAATACCTTGCAAGGTTAGCCAATGAATTTGATATGGCAAGGGAAATTCAACGTGTATATCGAGGTCATGTAGGTAGAATGATAGCAGAAAGAAGAGCAAGAGAAAAATGGAAAGCCATGAGAAATGCAATGGCACTTAAGATTCAAAAACGATTTAGAGGTATGAGAGGTAGAGTACTAGCTGCTATTGCATTAGCACTTAAGATATTACGAGCTAAACAAAATTTTGCTGCTTTAGAAATGCAAAGATTTATTCGTGGATGCTTGGCAAGAGATCATGTAAAACAGACAAGAGCGAAAAAATTACATGAGAAAATTGTACTTAAAGCATGTATGTTGATTCAACGTATCTTTAGAGGACATAAAGGTAGAGAATCTGGGGACGTAGAAAGAAAACTTGCCGAAATGGAGGCTCTTGCGAAACCATTAATTACACAATTGAAAGAATTAGAAGACAAAGCAACAGAAGAGGAACGATCATTAAATAGATTAATTAGTAATGATGAAAGAATGGAAAGGGAAATGAAAGATTTAGAGGTTGAGTTTTTACATTGTCTAGAAACAACATCAAAATTCACTGATTGTGATAAAATCAATGGTATCCCTCAGCGTTATTTAACGAAATACTTACGAATACGTCTGAAAGATCATTATGATCATCAAAATGATTTGTTCTTAACTCGTCGAAAGGAGTTAGCAGATAAAAAGATTGAATATAGAGATCTTGAAAAACAGGTAGCTGCTGTCAAAAGAGAATTAATTCCATTAACTACTGGTATGGTTGTACATACAAAGAAAGCAAGGTCAAAACGTTTACGTGACCAAGTACGAAAGAGATTTGATATGGCTACACGTATACAAGCACGCATACGTGGTGCTATTACTCGTGAAGCCTTTAAGGATCCAATACGTGATTATTGGATAGAATGTTTTGATGAAACACAGGGAGAAGATCCATATTATTACAATACATACAGTCAAGAAACTACATGGAGAAAGAAAGGACCATGGGCATTTCGCTTGTTTTGTGGACGTGTTGGAAAGCTTCAACAGAATTATGATGAGTATTAGGAAGTACATACTATACCTACCTTTACCTCTTCTAACTTCTAGAAACCAGAAGTAGAATTGAGAAGTAGGTGTTGGTTGTTGCTTGCTGTATATTAATTGAGTTTGATGGCTGGTACAGCGCTCATTGCTGATGCACTAGAGCTAATAACACTTCGCTCTACTTTGACCACTCTGTATGCTTCTTGACTTCACAGCTTATTCTTCTCAGTCTCAGTACTCAGTCAGGCGACGCTTGCCTTGCTTGTTCTTGTTGACTTGTTGTGACTGGTTTTCTTCTTGCTTCGCTCAGCCGGCCCGCGGCCCGCCCTCCGCGCACGGAGCGGCAGATACCTTTTAGCTTTTAGTAGAAGTAGTATGAAGTGTGTAGAAGTAGAAGTATTTAGCTACGAAAAACAAAGATTCGTTATTAATAACAATAATATAATTATTAATTATTAATTTTTGAGCAGCTAACACTAACAAAGAAAGCTAGCAACTAGCTTACCGACTGCCCATTGCTGTTCAGCAAGCACCATGAGTCGCTCATGACCAAAATGGTATTGTCACTTGCAGCCAGTCACAATGTTTATGTATATGTATGTATGTATGTATGTATGAAATTTTGGTTTCTAAAAAATTGATGAGCTTTTTTAGAAATTGATTGAAGGGCATAAGCAAGATACAATAGGTACAACATACAATAAATATACGAAATGGAGAAGTATGTGTGCATATATATGTATGCATGCTTATGTATGTATGTGTGTATGTGTGCATGTATGTATGCATGCTTATGTATGTATATGTATATGTGCATTTATGTCAATATACGGTATTTACAATTTACAATAATGGATCTTTCTCAGAATTTCCGCTACCGTACTGGTCCTCAATATCATCGTCGTACTCCCCACCCTTTCCTCCTAGTGTACTACTACTATTATCTTTCATCGCTCCATAACCGACCCCCAACCCACGCTGCTGTTGTCTTCTACCCATTACTACATTATGATGACTATATTTCTTTTGATATGCTGTCAGACGACTGGGAACATAAGTATGATGGCCATGACGATCATCAGTACATGATGATGATATCGATTGTTTTCTTAGATCTTCTTCATCATATATAGGCTCTTGTAATATATCCTCCAAAATATTCTCCATAGTAAGTATACCCACTGGTGCACAGTCAGATGATGGCGATTCATTGTTACGTATTTGTGTTAACAGTTTTTGACTGTTTTTTGATACAATGGCAATATGTGCTTTACCAGTTTGAAATCTTTCTAACATATCAATAGCACGATGAGATGAATCAATATATAATGGTTCTTTAACTGCCAAATGATTTTCAAGTGGTTGTTCTTCGTTAGGGTCAACAGATATCAATTTCTTTACTAGTATGAACCCATTTATGATTTGGCGGTTTTGTTTATGATATACTGGTACACGAGAATGACCCGAATTATCCAATGCTACTAATGTCTCCTTGTCTAGTATGGAACTTGATGATATCATATAAGTATCTTCAATTGGTATCATCAGTTCTTTTACTTTTTTATGTGTTAGTGATAATACACCCCTAATCGCATTCACCTCTTCAGGCAACAAGACATCTTTTTCTTCCATTTGTATACGATGTGACGATGAAGAAGAAGACTTATCGGGATAATTATCATTGCCTGCTGCTGCTGTATCTTGCAATTCTAAACCTACTTCTCTTGTTATTTTCATCATACACATTAATTCATCTCTTGTTAAAATCTCATTTTCTTCTGTTCCCACCAAATAATCCAACATTTTTGCTAATGGATATGCTATTGGAGAGAAGATAAATTGCAAAAATTTACTAAATCCAACTAATCTACGTGCAATATCTAATCTTTGTGGACCAGTAAAGATTCCAGCAGGTATAACTTCACCAGCGAGAAGTACAAACGTCACTGATAATAATAATGATAACCATTTAGGCATGATTGTATCCATGAGAAGAGGTAAACATTCAGCGCATATCACATTGAATACTAATAATGTACATAAGAATTGATGTCGATTCTTTAGAAGAGACAAGACTTTCCCTACACTATCTTTTTCATCTTTTGTCCCCATTTCAGCTTTGATTTTCAGTCTCATAGTATCTAGGGATGTGTAACCTAAAGTCATTCCAGCAGCGAGTCCAACTCCTACCACGTTTAGGACTGTTAAAGTAATCACAATTGCATATTCCCTAGTATCATCAGCTTGAAACTCGAACTCCAACATCTTGTCTTCAAAGATAATTGGATAGTACACTCTATGAGCCTTCTGCTGGACACGTATTTGTGGGCACTTTCTGCCGACTATTCAGGTACTGGTGCTGTCAGCTGTCGGACAGACTGTACCCCCGACATCACGCTGAACGAACGAGTCGTGATTGCGGACTCTCTCCATCAATTGGAAAAATATCTTATAAAACTGCGAATCATTGTAAATCAAAATTGATTTATTCGTAGTTTTATTAGATCTATTTGCAATTAATTCTTTCATCTACTAACTTCTAGATATTTTTTAGTTTTTGTGCGCTGCGGATCTCTCAACAAATTCTCCGCAAAACCATGATGGATCTCTATCATCATTATGTGAATCGCCAAAAAAAAGAGGAAGAGTGAGATGAGGCACCTTCTTATTAGATACTTATTACTTTATTACTAGACTACCAGATAAATAGCTCTGATTCTTTGAGAGAAGGAAGTGAAGAAGTGGAATGAATGAATTGAGTGTAAGTACAGTATAGAGGGATGAAGATGGTCATTCTCTTCATCAGGAGGGTAGAAGCAGAAAAAGAGAGACCTTCGTCAGCATGGAGGATGTCTACCACTTATCAGATGACTCCGTCAATAGGCATCCCCCTGTTACTCATGACTGCCTCACGTGGCACCCTGTTACTCCAAAAGAATCAATCTTCCACTCTTCTTCTTCCTCTTCCTCTTCCTCTTCTTCTTCCTCTTCTTCTTCCTCTTCTTCCTCCTTTTCTTCTTCCTCTTCTTCCTCTTCTTCGCTCTTGTTTCCACTTTCCCTTTCATTCCCTGTATCTGCCCATGCTCCACGATCATCAAGAAGAAGGACAATTACACGATTACAGAAGAAAAAAGAAAGATGGGCACTAATTAACCTTGATACAATGCCACCCGATATCATGGTTCTCATTCTTTCATATCTTCATATTTGTCAATATGATGTCGTAAAAAAAGTTTTTCAGTTGCCAAGAGTCTCAAAGGGAATGTACAATTTGACAAAAGAAGTGTTTTCAAATCAATGTTCCACCAAACCCTTGATTGTTAAGAATGTAATCTGCAGTGGTGGTAGTACAACCATGTTGAAGTCATTTCAGGTTATTCCAGCCACATGCACATTTGAAGGCGGCGCCAGGAAGTGTCTGAAATGTAAAATCTACTATTGCACATCCTGTGTAAATAATTGGTGTTCTCGTAGAATTTGTCTTTTTTGTAGTGATTGCTGTGAAAAATATATGGGTTGTGATAAAAAATGTGTTGTTTGCAGAGAGTACTTTACAGAGATTGCTCATGCGATAAATCAGGATATGGAGTATGACTCCGATGATTCAGATTACTTCGTGGCAGAGGACGTGATAAGTGGCTGTGATTGTAATGATGGAACTATGTGTATTGACTGTCACGACGAAGGAGTATTATAGAAGACAAAAGATCGAATCCTCCCCCAATTATGTAATGTCTCTGCTTATGGAAATAGGATGTAGAAGCACCTGTTTCATCAAATATGAAGTACTTTTTACCAAATTTTGAAACAACTTTGATGAGTTCTTCACTTAAGGATTACTTCAAGCTTATATAGCTTATAGCTATCAATCATATTAATCTGCAATATGTAATATGTAATATGATAGCCACTTGAACGTAAAACAACGAATCAAACAAATCAAGTTTCACCTGTAGTTAGCAACTAGAAGTAGTAATTACAAAGTCAACTTTTTAAGTACTTCTAGCTTCTAGCTTCTAGTCTAGCTTCTAGCTTCTACTTCTAGCTTCTAGAGCGAAGCTAGAAGACTAGAAGGTAAGTAGAAGTACCCAGAACTAGAAGTAAGAACAGAACTTTAATTTGAATTTACAATTTCTATTTCTTCTATATGTGTAGTTCTAGTGCTACTTCTAGTACTACTTCCTGATTCCTGATGAAGTAGAAGCTAGATGTAGATCGCTAGCTATGCACATGCAACCGACGCTACTTGCCTAGTATTAGTATTAGTATCACCTAATTTGACAGCTTACAATAACAGGCAGCGTACTAGAGCTAGGCTGGAATAGTGCGGTGTGACGCTCCTATTAATACCACTTGCAGTAGCCAGACTCTCTATACTCCAGCTTTGGGGGAATCTAGTGTTGGTATCGATGAAGATGATATAATCTCTGCAAATAATCCGGCTAAACCTGTCGCTGCCAGCACTGGAAGTACAATATCATGATTTTGAGTAAGTTCAAATAATAACATGGATGACGTCAATGGTGCTCGAAATATTGCCCCAAGAGTTGCTGCTGCTCCTACGGTGGCATACGCAGGTGCATTTGCCAGAGTTAAAAATCTATTTGAGTACTGAAACCATTCTGCAGATAGGTATGGATCGATCAGCGAATGGAAATTTGAAAGGCTATTGGAAATAATGGCGTGATACGCAGAGCCAGCAGTAGCGCCAAAAAACAAGGCAGGAGCAAATATTCCTCCTATTAAGCCCGATCCTGCAGATAATGCTGACAACTGAATTTTTATCAGAAGTAGCTGAAGTAATAATGGTAGATCTAACGAGGTCTTGCCTGAAATGATACCATCCAACACTGTATATCCAGCAAAAATTGTCTGTGGATAAAATATAGCAACTATACCACAAATGGTGCCACCAACTAGCGGTTTAATTGAAGACGGCAAATTTGCCACAGGTAAAGAGCTACCCCAGGTGTTTCCCTTGAATATTTCTCCATAAAATTCCTTCAATTGCAGAAAAAAGACAGAAATGACACCACAAAATAATCCAAGCCCAACATAAAGTGGCAATTCAAACAGAGGTGAGAGCATCGCGTAGTAATTTCCCTGCAAGGAAAATGACTCTGTATGTTGTAAACCAAAATCAACGACAATATCAGACAAAGTAGCTGATAATACTATAGCTGCGATATCTGCACGAGGACGTCCGTCTTCTTCGGGTGTTTGAAGAACTGACATTGTATTTTTCATCAAATATCTGTTTCCACACTCAAGAGCGAAAAAAATACCGGTTATGGGAGCATTAAAACCAGCTGATACTGCTGCAGATGTCCCTGCAAGAAAAAGTTGTCTCTGCTCTAAAGGGCTACAGGAAGCATAGGAGGAGCCTTTTGAGTCATTGACATCGATGCTTACATCAGCATTTTTATATAATGTAGAGGATGTGACGTCGGACCCTATATTATAAGGTAAGTATTTACCAGTATCAGCGACCAATCTACTAATGCCCGTCCCTATTTCCACTGACGGTCCCTCCGGACCCAATGAAATTCCTGAAGCTAATGTAAATATGGATGCAACGAGACGTCCCATTTGCTTTAAGGGCTTGTATCGTCGATACTCATCCTTCTCCACACTTGCGGCGATGCTCTCTATACCATCACAGATATCAGGGCCCACAAAATATGCGAGAGTACAAACAACCATAGATCCCAGTATTGGATAAAGGGCCAGAGGCCAGTAAAACGCTGGATTTGGCAATACTCCTGCAAGGTCATCAAAAAAGAATCCAGCCAAATTCGCAATCGACAATTTATATACAACTATCATCCCTCCGGTGAGCAAACCAATAAGGCAAGCACGGAAAAGGAACCTCATGGTTGATGCAATGACGGGATCTTGATGCGCAGGTGGATCAAGAGCGTTAGTCACTGCTCGTTTCATACAATCTTCTGTCAAATCAGCTTTATTCATCCTAAGTCCGTACTTATCATCATTGTCAGTCATAGGTAGTCGACTCCCCTCAGAACTTCCAGAGAAGCCGTCGTACTTGACATACATGACCTCATCTTCATCTCTTACCAACCCATCCACGCCACACAAATCTTTCACATTGTCATATACAGTATTCCCACTACGTTCAACCATAAACAGTGCGTTCAATGCACTCCTCTTTCCGGAAAAGCGACGATCATTCAAAGAGAAAGAGCTCACGAGTCTGTAGGTATCTAGGAAGACAAGGATGCCAAGCAGAAGGAGAGATCTCATGTCAAGATGTCACATTTCATCACACTACATTCCTTTCAAGAGATCTATTCATGGAGTGTATTGTGTCATCGCCAGTGACCCCAAGTAGAAGATGGAGGATGGAACAACGACCTCACTCGTCGGCTTCTGACATCTGAAAAGCACCCCAACAAGACACGCACGACACACAACAAGCAATATAATAAGCAGCGCACCGGCGCTGCGGAAATACCATATATATAATAGAGAGGAGAATAGTAGAGGTACCGGTACTTATTGTTATTAGGTAAAGAAAAATGAAATGGAATGATATTTTTGAATAACATACTGCTGCTGTAGGTAAGTACCTAAAACATAAAAGACACAGCAGAGATGAAGGTGTGTGTCTCTTCGGCGGTAGAGGTAGTCTACGGATAAGTACTACCTAGTATGCAGTGAAAGAAGTTTGAACATCATCATATTCACCAGCTGGAAAGAGTGCCGGGTCCCACATATCTTCCTCCGAACCACACGCGAGAGTCATAAGGGATTTATCGGGATTGAATGTCTTTCAAAATTGGCGACACTGTATTGGCGCGATGGCTAGGGAAGACAAAAGGTTACGTGCAAGGCACCACATGGTACCATGCAACGATCACAGCGAAGCGGAGCGATGGGAGATATGACATTGACTATCAAGATGAAGTTGGGACAGTTGAGTTGGATGTCCCTGAGATCCGCTTGGTCCGAAATGTACCAGGCGATAATGAGTACATACAGCAACAGATCAGGGCCAGAAATGAAGAGCAGAAGCAATTGTTGAGGCAGAAACCAAAAGGTACATTGTCAAGTCATTATCAGTTGCCATTTTCACCATCTCTTTATAACATTCGATAGAAATGACAAAGTCAATTAGCTCGACGAAGGTGAAATCAACATCGAAATCTGCGAAAAACGTGAAGTTACGTAGCATCAAAGGGAATGATGATCAAGTCAAAGCATATATTTCGGCAGCCATTGATCCCAATTTTCAAACCACATCAAAACCTATCATGGACCCTAATTGTGGTAGTTATGTTGGTCAGAGATTTGAGCTTATGAACGATGACTTATGGAACCCTGTGCATGTTGAAGCCATTGAAGGCAATATGCTTCACATGAGATGGACAGGATGGTTTGATCCTGAGTGGAAATTTCGTTTGAAGTTCCTCAAAGGTAACTACTACGATGAAAAGGGATTTATTGTTGAGATGTTCCCAGAACATACACACATCATAGTGCACAAGGCATGGATTACACTACCAGGAACAAAACCTCCTATACATTGGCCAGGAAAAGTTTACGTGAGAACCCCTTTTCTGCCAAAGAAAAAGGAAACCCTTGCATGGTTGAAAAAAGAAACGCGCATGTATGTAGAATTATACGGGGAGACGGCATCTCGACCTAAGTTGAAACCATACTCCGAAGGCTTTTGGAACACAATAGGAAATATTCATCCCTTGAGATGCGCCAAGGTATTGCACCATTTGTTCAACAGATTTATGTTGTTTTATTTAATTCCATACCTTTATGATTCTGCTGTGCAACAGGCATGGAATTATATCAATGATGGTGAACGTGGTTTCAATGAAGGCTATGATTCTGCAATAGCTAATTTGTTTAAATTGTCTTTCCGTGACATGATAAATGATTCGGCATCAAGAGATTTTCAATTCGTTTTTGAAGGTGCTGTAGAGATTGCTGAAGAAAAGCAAAGGGATGCAGAGATCAAGAAACAACTTCAACTAGCAGAAAAAGAGGCAAAAGAAAAGGCAAAGATGGAGATGATTGCAGCAAAGGAGAAAGCGCAACAAATGAAATTGAAATTACCATGCCAATTAAGCCACGGCGGGGTCCCATGTGGTCGAACTGTTGAGGATTGTATTGCTTTCCGAAAACAAATGAAGGAAGAGAGATCTGCGAACTTTGCACCCTTGAATACCAAAAAAAGAATCATGCCTAACGTTGTGAATTCGAGGTATAGAATGCCCAATCCACCCAAAACAGTACTCCGAAAGGTATTTCAAATCGGCGTAGATATAGAAACTTTGTCGCCAAAGACTCTTAGTAATGTGGAAACCGAATTAGCTGAGAAGAGAATATGGAAGGCCTGCAGCAAAAATTTGATGAAGAGTGATGATGGTGCTTGCAACTTTATGTATGAGCCTAATAGTGGTGATTTATACCAAGCAATCAGAATTTCAAATGCATCGGAGGATGTAAATATGATGAAGAGTCGGAAGCGAAAAGGAGGACCATGTACACATCTGGAAGTGGGGCGAGACAATTCAGTAAAATTTCTTAGTGGTAAATTTGCAAGAGTAGATCAAGTTAATAGCAGTAGCACTAGCGGTGGTAATCTCCACGGTAGTCGACTTAGTGATCGTAATCGTCATCGTAATCACACTTTTGAAAATTTTTATAAAATTAGTATCCCGGGGGTGTATAACGACGAAAAGTTGCGAATGATTGGTCTTTCAATTGCTGATATTTCGAGTAAAAAGACGTTGGCTCCAGTAGCACATGATAGAACGCTTTCAGAAGTATCAAAGGGGTCTTCAGATTCTGAAGGGTCTCCCTCTGCAAAAAGTTCTAATGACAGTATCACACACAATGCTGCACTTGAAACGAATAACTGCGGTTTGATAGACGAAGAAGAGACAGATACTGAGCCTATTTATTCGTCTTGTGCTGAAGATAAAGAAGCAGAGGAGTATGCCGAATACTTAGGAAAAATTTTCCATGATAGTACAAAGTATGAGACAGGGTCTAGGGATGTACTCAACGAGTTCAGCATTGGAACTGTAGTTGACATATGCAGGATGGAAACTCCTGATGAAGACGAAAGGAAACATCTGTATTTCAAGTTCTACAATCACGAAAAGCACAACCCGAGTGGAAATAAAAACTTCGCGAGTGATAGTGGAATCTATGGATATTGTGGTTGCGTTGAAATGGCTGGCTACTCAAGGACCGGAAAGAAGAAGAGAGCATGCTACTCATGGCCTTTCAAGCTTTCAAGTTTTGAACAACAAGGAACAAAGAGAAGGTGAGGGCTAAATGACTAAATGAGTACTAGTACTAGTGTAAACCTAGTCTCTACTGGCGGTACTTCTACTTCTATCTTCTACTTCGCTCTACTTTATGTGAAGTATGGCTGAGTATGAAGTATGAGTAGATGAGTATGAGAAGATAGAAGTATAGAGTATAGAAGTATGTAACAGAATACGTAAAACTTCTAAATCTAGGTATGCAGTATGCAGTACACTAGCTACTTACTTGAGCGCTCTTTGTAACTACTTCTACTTACATATTACTTCTCATAATGATGTCATCAAACTATTTGGAGTTTGGAGAGCATAAGGAAGTGGACGCTTGTTATTTGGAAAACTTCTTTTTCCTCCTACTATCTGGCAGTATTTATAATAAGTTTCTCTTATCTCCCTCTATGCTATTCTCAAACTGTCCAAGAAAATCTAAATATTATTAAAATCGTTATCAGTGATTGATCGGTCTACTTTCAACAATTTTTTACGATAACAAAAATTACTTCTTATACGATATTGCGAGGTCAGACTCTTACAGCTCTATTTCATAAGTATTTTTGTGCGTCAACATCCCTCTCCATTCTATTGTGCGGTGCGTCCAGACTGGAATGTACATACTTCTATCTGCACTTCCACACACAGCTATGATTAAGATTGGAGCGGTAGCATTCAGATTTTATCTTTGCTTCGGTAAATATAAATGAGCTCATTTCCAATTCAGTTTTTCTTCATCATCGAAACAGCTGACATTTTTTAGCCACCGAGCAATATTAGGATAATCCTTATATGGCTCGTCTGTTATCCAGGCACGAATCGAATCAGTATCAGCTGGTAGGCCTGTCCCATTTTCATATAGATTACTCAGAGCCTTACTATCTTGAATTGATGGCGCATACCCCCCAACATAACTGTAATCTTTCAGTAATGTTTCTAGTGAAGACACATCCACGCTATGTTTATTATCCTCTGATGTCGTCCATACTAATGAAGGTTGAATCCGCAACGCTGCCCCAAAAACTCCTCCATTTCTTGATTCAGGAGCGGCAGTTGTATATTTGGGTGCAAGAATGGGTGGATTTGGGGGTAGACCAACTTTTGCAACTTCTTTCACGTGCGCAATAGCTGCTTTTGAAGTAGTAGAAGAAGGAACTTTTTTCTTTTTCTCGTCCTTAGGTGGGGGGACTGATGCACCAGTGGCAATTCGAAGCTTTTCTTTTAAGGCGACTAATTCATCAATATGAGGTTGCAACGCTACCTTCTCGGTTTTTGCAGCCTTCAATTCCCGAATCTGGTCACCCTTCTTGGATATTTCCACATTCAATGCGGCAACTTCAGGGGATTCTTGCATTGGAGCAGTGACAGGAGCTTGAGCAGAGGAGGGCGCTTTGGGTTCTTCATTTTCTTTGGGAACTTTAGACGCTGATACCTTCGCTGATGATTTGGCATCGCCATCTTTTTCTCCTCTAGCCTCTCGAATGAATGGCATAAAGGATATCCCTCCCATATAAGGTTGCAGAACTTCAGGTACCTTCACACCATTCTCTTCTTGGTACGTCTCCAACAGGCAGCATATAGCTCGGCCAGTAGCACACAAAGTACTATTTAACATGTGAACGTATTTTTTTGTTGTCTCGTTCATTTTCTTAGTCGCTCCACATCTGATCTCCATAGATCTTGATTGATAATCAGTGCAATTACTACAAGAAACTAATTCTTTATATTCATTATATCCAGGAAACCAGCATTCAATGTCATACTTTCGGATAGCTGCATTGTTCAATGCGCCGGACACAATGTTGATAACTTGGTATGGAAAACCTAATGATTGGTAAAACTCTTCAGCTGCTATCAACATTTCCTGTTGCATAGCATCAGAAACCTCCATATCATCTTCACAAATGACAAATTGCTCAACCTTCTCAAATTGATGGACGCGAAAAATTCCCCAAACGTCTTTACCATGTTTGCCTGCTTCCTTACGAAAACACGACGACACACCAGAATATCTCAGCGGAAGAGATTTCTCTTCCAGCCACTCGCCCTTGTGATATCCACATATGGGTTGCTCAGATGTGGCAATCAAATACTTATCAGAATCTTCACTTTCATTTGCACCACCACTGACCTTGTAAAGTGCTTCATCAAATTCTTCCAGCTGTGCCACACCAGCCATCATACTCTTCTTCATCATGTAAGGAGGTTGAAGAATTGAATAGTTGCGCTTCCGAAGGAAAGCAATACCGTAATTTATGAAAGCTTGATTTAACATCACCCCCATATCCCTGGGTAAAACAAAATAGTAAGTTCAGGCGTTGTGAGATGAATGCAATAAGATGAGCAACGCATATTCTATCATCACGGAGAAAAAGTTACAATA
>JACLAD010013624.1_pt1 | contig 23548 bp, 18 predicted proteins | sample 8027901 | NCBI WGS metagenome assembly JACLAD01 (sample SAMN15725071, study PRJNA655200) | protist metagenome | isolation source: fluorescence activated cell sorting (FACS) single amplified genomes of... | place: Spain: Blaines Bay Microbial Observatory, Mediterranean Sea | collected 2016-07-05 | reverse complement strand
ACTGACCATTTTACATCAGGGTTGGTTGGACGTTCATGAGCCAACTTGCTCAGGCGCTCCATTGCGTCAATGAGCCCCGCCAAATCGTAACGGGCCAGATTGCGTTGGTAGTGATAACGCGTTTCCAGTTGGTCACGAAAATCTTGTTGCCGCTCTGCAGAATCTCGAATCAAGCTTTTGGCTTTTTCGCGCAACTGTTGAATCTCCAAGCGGTAGGCCGGTTCTGTCCGCAACTCGAGCTCGCTCTCCGGCCAATCGCCGCCAGCAAAACTGATTGGTAGCTCCAAAAGCGTTTCTGGGACCGTGTGTGGCCAACACCGCAACTCATCGAAGGAAAGTGAATTTGCCGGTGTAAAGCGCTGCTGAGAGCGCTTGATGCGCTTATTCGCCGTTGTTTCACAGTCACCATTTTTATCTATCACCGGAATTCTACGGCGGATCTGAGGCTGGAAGTCGACATTCACTCCCTGTTGCTCCGACATGCGCAGCACACCATCAATCCAGCCTGCTGACGCGTGATCTGTGTCCATTCCCGAAAGAAACAATCATTCCAGTCAAAAAATATCATTCCGGCTGAAACGGCTAAGGCGGTCATTCCAGTCAAAAAAGTTATTCCGGTAAAAACATCCAAAGCGGTCTTCTCAAATAAAAAACCTAGCTAGACTGCCCACAAACATCCTCACATCGTCTAGTTAGCTGGAGTAACCGCATGGCAAGATTGGTCAGAAATGACACACCCGATGGTATTGAGTGCCTCAAGAGCAAAACATTTGGGCATCTAGAAGTCCTCTGGTATTCGGAGTTTATAAAACGTGGAAAGAGCTATGTTCACTGGTGGGCTGTTGAATGTGAAAAATGCGGTAAGAGATTCCGGCAAACCACAGAACAACTGCTAGGCGATGTGTTAGAGCTTTCGTTTTGCCGTTCCTGTCCAGTGCAGGAGCGTAAGCAAATCAATCGATATGCGAAAATTCAGAACCTTGGGAGAAAAAAACTAGCGAAAAAGCCGTTAAAGAACCTCTCACCTGCTGCTTTACGAACAAAGAAACCCCAGTTGCCCAAGGGAGCAAGAGATCTACGGGGCAAGCGCTTTGGCGATTTGTCGGTAATCAAATTTAGCCATCTGAGGGAAATCCAACCCAAACGAACACTGAATTCTGTTCAACAGATTGATGCCTTATTAGCAAGTGCCCATATGGATAAGCAGTTTGCCGAAATAATGGATTCGGCAAGAGCAACCGCTGATGGTTCTCTGAGAGCCGATAGAGTTCAAGAAAAGATCGATGAACTGACTTTGAATCGGCTATCAATAGTCAAGCAATCCAATTACCTACCCTCCACCATTTATTATTGGATCTGCCGCTGTGAACAGTGCGGGCGTTTTGACATTCGTGTCAATCAGAGTGACCTATTGAGTGGGCGTCAAAACGCCTGTCTGCGATGTGAGCCTCCGAACAAGCATCTACGGAAATAAAGTTTTCCCATTCAGGCAGGAAATTTTTTAGACTGTAATCATTCACTTTTTTAAGTTGCTTAGGGAAAGTTTCGTAAACTTTGGGAAAACTTGGGGAAAGTTTTAAATGACATTCGTGAGGCCCTAGAATTTAGGGCAGACTTCCCCCAAATTTACCACCGCTCTAGTGGCGAATGCCAACGATGCTAGTGCTACTACCGATGTCCCCTGTAGCCGTTGAGGCCTCGCCAGTGGCTTGCCACTGCTCGGCTGTGATCTGATCCGCTAGAATTCGGTTGGCCGCAAGCTTGCGGCCTTCGGTGATCGATTTCACTTAGTAGGAATGCTAATGCGCTGTAAGGCCCCTTTGCAGGGGCCGCTGCGGCCCAAGGGGTAGTAGCAGATTATCGTTGGGACAAAATCGGAGAATTTGAGAAGTGTATCGGTAGGAGTTTAATTCTGTTCTTTACCATCAGGCCCTGAGTTTTGCAATTCAATACGCATATGTCAATATTTTTTCACAGCTTTAAAAAAACGTTAGTCAAGTAAGTGTTTTTTGAATCAAAACAAGGCAATAAATTGGCAAAGAATGTCTCGTATCGCCAAAGGCGGTCCGTTCAGAATACAGTTGCCAAACAGAGGGACCTGCTGCTTTGAAGTTCTGACTTTCAATTACAGGGGCAAGAGCCTGTGCAAGTTGAGCAGTTTGACATTAAAATTTATTTCCAAAACTTAGCAACAATCCGTTTTTCGTTTGGTACTTGGCTGTCGTTGTCTCAAATTCATCAATAAATTCGTTGCGAACAGTGTAGACATTCAGGCCAGCTCCAAAGGAGTCAAATCTCCAAATGACAGGTAGTGCAAAGACCTTAACGTCTGTTTGGGATTCATATTTTTCGTTGATTGTTGAGCCTGAAATCACAGTGTTTGTTGGATCGTTCGCTGATACAATGCCTGTCAATTCGATTGTCACATTGTTCGCAAACCCCCAACGAGCTTGGGGCGTAATTTCTATGTTGTCGAAGACAGTAAATTCATAGCCAATCAAGGCAAACAATCCAATGATGCTGAGGTTTTCTACTCTCAACTGAATTGACATGTCGTAGTTTAGTCCCGTTGAGGTAGTAAAAGTTCTCTTCACTTTCTCTGATTCACCATTCAAACCTAAACTTTGATACCCAGCCCCCACCACCAAGCCTCTAAAATTGTGCTGATAGGACACCATAAAAGATGACCCCCGCAGGTCATGATCCAGCTTTTCGGAGTACGCGCCTAGAATCTCATCTTCACTCCTCATCGTGAACTCGCCTTCAAGACTGCCAAACTCTAAAACAATCTGGTGGTTTTTACTGGTCGTAGGGGTCTCATCAATTTGAGACTCCTGCTGCACCACTTCTTCTTCAGCAACATCCTCCTCATCGTCATCACCGAACAACTCTAGACCAACATATTTTTCAAAGAACCCTTCTTCTTCATCATCGAGATCTGGGGCATCTGAAACACGCTTTTCATCACTTTTTTGTTCGCTATCCACTGATTGTTCTTCATCAAATGAGATTGAGTCATCTTTGCAAATTTGCTTGATCTCCTCTTTTGAGAATCCCAGTTCGATGAATTGCAACAGTTCTGTTTTTGAGCATTCTGCAAAAGCTAGTTTGGTCGAAAAGACAGTGAGCATGATCAATAGTAACTTTTTCATAATCACCCCGATTGCTGGCTGAAACTGATGTATTTCATGAAAAGTAGACATTCGTCTTATCTGGAGTCAGTTTCAATAAACAATTATGGATTTTTTCGTAATTGGTCAACATTTTGGCCTCTTTCAACTTCACTCACCTACAACCTCCACCAGAACGCTCAGAATCGCCGTCAGGCGGCTTTTCTAATTCGGCTAGCAAAGGTCAAAATTTTTGACCAACCTCCCGTTGCAGACCATCTCAAAACTCTCAGTCAGTACTTCACGTCAAAATTCTAATCGCACCTTGGATGCGAACAAACAATCCAGCAGTCACGATTGATTTGAGGGGTGATTGCGACTAGCACATTTGGCATCGCAGTGAGCGGACATTCGGCGATACGAGGGGTTGTGAAGTAGCATTGCCAGTGGTGGCGGTGGGTGAGCTCGCATCATAGCAGAGGCGTTGTTCTCAAGTGTGGTGTGATGCGGCAGGAAGGTGTTCCAGAATAAGCTAATATAATTTTATATATACTTAATCATTAGTTTCTGTTCTTGACTTTAAATACTGATGGTTGGATAGAGTGCAAATAGATTAAGATCAATGCAGTACTTGAACTCTATGGGTCTCTACAGTTACTGACAGAACTTGTCTGGTAGACTTGCTATGTTCAGTGGCCTGACTCCAGAAATTTTACACTCGCAGGAGGACAGATGTTGAAGCAGATGCTGATTGTGCTGGGAATCCTGTTGGTTTTTGGTTGTGCAGATGTGCCCACCAGCAAAGAGCAATTCGTATTTAGTGGGTGTTATGGAGGCTCAGATTCAGTGGAGGAGAATCAATATATCGCCCCTGACACCACTGCCCCCACAATTTCATCACCTCCCACGAGTGGTGCCACTGACGTTTCAGTTTCTGCAGACATCACGGTTCCCTTCAGCGAAGAGATGGATTCTTCAACTATCAACTTCACAAATATCACAGTGGTGGATGGCTCTGGCAATGCAGTCAGTGGTGTCTGGTCATACAGCGGTACTACCGCGACCTTCAATCCTTCCAGTGATTTGAGTTATTCAACTACCTATACCGTGACGGTGGGCACTGGGGTCAAAGATAGTTCTGGTAATTTTCTCAGATCAGCTTCTTCTTGGAATTTTTCGACTTCATATCCCAAAATAATCTCAGCAGGTGGCGTACACTCTTGTGCAGCCTTCAGCGATGGGTCAGCAAAATGTTGGGGAGATAATGAGTATGGACAACTCGGTGATGGTACTACCACGGCAAGCACTACCCCCGTAACAGTCACAAGCATCAATACTGCGACAAGTATTGCAGCAGGTAATGGACATACCTGTGTGTTACTTGCTGATAGTACTATCAAGTGCTGGGGCAGAAATGAATATGGACAACTTGGAAATAGAACTACTACAAACAGTAACAGTCCCGCCACAGTCTTCGGAATCTCAGATGCTATTGCCATATCCACAGGAAATTTGCACACCTGTGCGCTACTCGCTGATAGTACCATTAAGTGCTGGGGTTTAAATTCAACAGTAACTCCGTATGCTTCAGGTGGGCAACTTGGGGACGGAAGCATAACCACAAGTACCAAGCCAGTATCTGTCTATGGAATAGACGATGCCACTGCTGTCTCTGCTGGTCAAGAACACACCTGTGCGTTACTTGCTGATAGTACCATCAAGTGCTGGGGGTATAATTGGCGAGGAAGCATAGGAGATGGAACAAATACAATGCGCACTAGGCCAGTGGATGTTACTGGGATCACTAATGCAGCAGGGATTTCTCTTGGAAATATCCATACATGCGCTGTTCTCAAAGACGGTTCTGCGGTGTGTTGGGGCACTAATAGCGGTGGTGAGCTTGGTAATGGAACGACAACAAATAGTTTTACTCCCGTTGGGGTCTCTGGGATCTCCAATGCTACTTCTCTCTCTGCAGGACAGAATCATAATTGTGCTATCCTTGCTGAAGGCAGTATTCGATGCTGGGGCTCAAATGCTTTCAGCCAACTGGGAGATGAAACAACGGTAAATCGAACTACACCCGTTGGGGTCTCTGGGATCTCCAATGCTACTTCAATTTCTACAGGAGGTCCGCACACATGTGTGCTTCTTTCCAATAAAGATGTTAAGTGTTGGGGGTACAATTTTTACGGACAACTTGGTGATGGATCTAATAATAACAGTATCACTCCAGTCACAGTGCAGTTCTAGCTTTTCCATCTATCTGTAATCATAAACTCTCCCATTTTTTATGCTGGCACCCTCGCCTTTACCTCACTCACCAAAAATCCAATCAGCGCTGGCCCTGATAGCTTCTGGGCTTCTGCATCCCAAAGCACACTCTCCAATACATCCGGCCTTCGCTCAATCCGGCTGTGAATGTTGTCCAGCAAGTAGCCCATTGATCTTGGTTTTGCGCCCCATCTACGCATCCAGAAAGCAAAAGCACCTTTGCTGACCTTGTTCTGAAGCGCCAAATAGTCCACAAACTTCATTGATGGTAATACTTTGGCCGGTACGGTTGAATTATCAATAGCAGGCGATGCCTGCAAGTTGGCTAGTGAACCAAAATGAGACACTAATAAAGGTTTGGGCTTTTTCGGCAGAATCAACACCAGCTTGCGCTCCTGCTTCCACGTTCCATCCGCTTGTTTCTTTGGTGGCTGCGTCATTCGCTTCAGCAAGCCCAATTGTTCAAGATACTCCAACCTGCGCTGTACTGTGGCTCTACTGCATTCCCACAGTTTGATCAGATAGTTGTCGGCAAGTTTGAGTAGAAGTGATCGACGAGTCAGGAAGATCTTGACCAGCGCTTCCACATCAAGGCGTAGTCGACGTGGCAGATCCTGCAGGTGCGTTTTCAGGTGAACGGTGCGTTTTGCCCAGATCTGGGCTTTTGATGATCGGCGTGGGATTGTTTGGTGTTGTGGCATCCTGCCCTCCCCTTTGTGTTTGAGGAGGAAGCTGCATGGTTTCTGGGCTTTGCGGTTAAAAAACGATGAAAATCAATTAAGATTTCATCAACATCTTGAGATATTGGCCCAAATATTCCATGCTTTCCACTGTCTACCGCGACAATGGATACGCAGGGCTTCAAGAACTTTCACCGACCAAAGTTTGGTTCTCGTTGCTCTGCTGCTTCCTCTTCCGATTCAGCCTTCCTTAGCTTCCCGCTAATTCCAGCTTTTTCCGTAAAAAAGACTTCTACTTTAGACAAGCAACATTTTGTCCTTTTGTAATCCTGTCCACAAAGTCTGCTTCTCTATCTGGGTTCAATTGGTTTCAAATCAGGCCAGTCCTCTTTGTTTTTAGGGATCACGCCTTCATTTATATCGAGAGTGTACCAAGGAACTCTCTGAAAGATATTCTGCAAAGTTTCTCCAATTGGATTGTTGATACTTTGCCGGTTGGCTTCATCGCTAAATAGACGGAAACCTTCTTGGCGAATTCTCAATGGATCCCCTTTGAATTCGGGCAATTCCCCTCTGGAATCATCCCAATCCTTCATATAAATTCTATCTATCGGAGGTCTGGTGACCGATGGAGGGTCAGTTTCATTATCCCAAGGAATTTTGCAGGCATTTTCAAACAATAGAAAACGTAGCTGCTTATATCCGATGTGATCAACCATTAGAGTAGAATAGCAACACTTTGCTACCAATCTTTTCGATTTACCACTTTCTCGAAGCATGACTACTATCAGATTATTCTCACCCTGATCCATTCTGACATCATTATCCCAATAGCTGAGTGGTATAATTGGTGGAACCTCAGGTCCACCCTTCGAATTTGCCCATGTCAAATGTTGATAACATTCAATACAAGCACATTCACGAGCCTTTCTGACTCTTCCACTGAAAATGGTGAATGCAGCTTTGCCACAAAAGCAGGTCACCTGTTTTGGATCAGAACTGCAGTTATCATAGAGTTCATCACTGTCAAATGACTTGGCTGCACTCATATTGAATTCTCTGATAGCTCATGCTGTTTCGTTTAATTCCTAGGACATCAAGGCCAACCGAACAACAGCACCAATCTTGATCTGCCCACCCTGAATGATCTTGGCTGTGATGCCACCATGCCCACGCATGCTGTTGTAGCCGCCAGCACCTAGATTCTCTTCCATCCGGCTGCACGGTGCACAGATGCCTGTTGTTTCCAGCAATACTTCCCCAACCTGAAATTGCTGATGCTTCAGGGCCAACAGGTTGATGCCCGAAACCACAATGTTTCGCCGCAGCAGCTCCGGTGGAATTTCACTCTTGCCCAATATCCGAGCTACGACGTCTAGGTGTTCCTGCTGGATCAGTGTGACTTGGCGTTTCCCAGTGGAGGATTTCTTAAAGTGATCGCCCTTGAGCCCCATGTCTGGGTTGGCGGTGACTTCGCTGACAGAATGAACCTCCAACAGGCGCTTGGGGCGAATGCCAATCCATTCGACTTTGCCCTGTTGGGGAATACTGCGCAGGTATTGTCGCTCAAGGGTTTCGTTGTAGCTCATCTATTAGCTTCATCGCTGTAGGTCCAGTTAGTAATTCAAATAGTGGGTTATCCCCGCACATTCAGGATAAATGAACTTCTAATCGCATATCCACCTTGAACCTACGGAACAGCCCCGCAAAAGCGGGGGACACTTTTGCTTATCACCGTAGGTATCTGGATCATACGGAACAGCCCCGCACGTGCGGGGGACACAAACCAAATAACCAAACCAGAGCAGCTGGGATCGGTACAGCCCCGCACAAGCGGCGAATACACGACAATAGCTGGTTACGGAATCACAGACGCCGGTGCAGCCCCACAAACGCAGGGGACACTTTGCTTCTCAAATCGGTGGACACATCGACAACGGTTCAGCCCCGCCTGCGCGGGGGACACATGCTGGAGATGCCTTTCGTCGGTGCTGCTGCCGGTGCAGCCCCGCAACAGCGGGGGACACTTTGACACGGGCTACACAAGTGACGGTCTCTACGGAACAGCCCCGCCTGCGCGGGGAACACACCTCTATTGCTTCTTGGCTCAATCGTGATGACGGTACAGCCCCGCGTGCGCGGGGGACACCTGAATACCACGGACTTGAAAGTGGGTGGCAACGGTTCAGCCCCGCACGCGCGGGGGACACACGGTTTTAGCGACAGAAACAGAAACCCCAAACGGAACAGCCCCGCAAAGGCGGGGAATGCAGTTGTTATCGGGCCATCAATGGCCGCAACATCGGTTCAGCCCCGCAAAGGCAGGGAAATCCGACAATAGGGCCGTTATGTACCTGTAACCGAGGGAACAGCCCCGCAAAGGCGGGGAATACTACGGAGTCATCATCAACCAGTTTTTTGAAGACGGAACAGCCCCGCAAAAGCGGGGGATACGCTTCGTAATCCACTGATTCAATGACTTGATCCGGTTCAGCTCCGCAAAAGCGGGGGATACACTCAAATGCCAGCAATCGCGCTGACCGAATATGGTTCAGCCCCGCAAAGGCAGGGAAACTTGTTGGAGAAATCCAGCATCAAGAATCTGCTTGACGACGGTACAGCCCCGCAAAGGCAGGGGAATTCTGTAGAGTCTTTCATCTAAAGTTCCACAAATCAAACTTCTCGCATCGTTCTGCAAACGCAGAAAACTTGAAACACCGCTGGGTGAAGGCGTAACTCCAGATGGCTCAGCCCCGCAAAGGCAGGGGATACCAGCCAAATAATCAGATCAGCGGAGGGAATTACGGTAAAGCCCCGCAAAGGCGGGGGACACGTATCATCCTCGTCATCAGCTTTATCATATTGCGGTGCAGCCCCGCGTGCGCGGGGGACACTGATTTTCCATCGCGTCCATCATCATCATGATCGGAACAGCCCCGCACGAGCGGGGGATACGTAGCAACGCAGTGGGGCCATTACTTTGAGGACGGTGCAGCCCCGCTACAGCGGAGAAACTTCATCACTTGGCTGTACAAGGCAACTCCATTCGGAAAAGCTCCGCAAAGACGGAGAAAACAGGATAGCTGCAAAATATTCAGCTTGGGCCGTCGGGACAGCCCCGCACAAGCGGGGAACACCTAAAACAGCGGTTGAGAGGATGGTCGAGGTAGTCGGTACAGCCCCGCGTGCGCGGGGGACACGTTCCACCCGCACTGCCGCCTGTGAAGTACGTCGGTTCAGCCCCGCAACAGCGGGGAACACGTATCACTCTCATCATCAGCTTTATCCTACTGCGGCTCAGTCCCGCAGAAGCGGGGAACATACTTCAGCAGGCACTGAAGTGGATTTGGAAAACGGCTCAGCCCCGCTACCGCAGGGGACACGTTGCGTCTGTGAAAATGAAACGTCCTTCAACCGGTTCAGCCCCGCACAGGCGGGGAACACCGAGCAGGCTTCATTGCGATCTGCCATCCAAACGGAACAGCCCCGCAAAAGCGGGGGACACTCTCTGGCCTTTGCTGGCTATCTGATCGTCTACGGTACAGCCCCGCAAAAACGGGGAACACCTGATTATGTTAGTCTGCAACATGTCTCCAGTCGGAGCAGCCCCGAGGCGCGGGGAATACTTGAAAGTTGCCACACAACGATCTCGACATGTCGGTTCAGCCCCGCACAAGCGGGGGATACAGAGAAGCATTCCTAGCATCCGGTCGCATGGTCGGTTCAGCCCCGCACGCGCGGGATACAGTAAATTAAGCTCATCAATTGCTTCTACATGCGGTACAGCCCCGCGTGCGCGGGGAACACTTGGACGAGTTTGACGCACCAGTAGCTTACTACGGTACAGCCCCGCCTGCGCGGGGGATACGTTGTTGGATTGCCAAACAGAATGACATGCGCCGGTACAGCCCCGCATGCGCGGGGGATACTCCAGACACCAGCGCGATTACATTCGCTATAGCTGGTTCAGCCCCGCACGCGCGGGGAATACAACTCTGGATCAACGCTTACCTGTTGGAATGTCGGTACAGCCCCGCGTGCGCGGGGAATACACCAGCACAAACACTCTATCTCAAATTGAAGCCGGTACAGCCCCGCGTGCGCGGGGAATACACCGGATAATTTACATATTCCAGCATCGGAGACGGTACAGCCCCGCGTGCGCGGGGAATACGTATCTGCATCTGCTAACTGTAGAAATGCCTGTGGAACAGCCCCGCGTGCGCGGGGAATACTGTGGCAATGTATCGAGAGTCAACTGTCCAGACGGTACAGCCCCGCGTGCGCGGGGAATACTCTTCACAAAGAGATTAGCCTTTACATTCTTCGGATCAAAAGCAGCCCACACCCAAAACCTTTCCGTGAGCCAACACCCTTGCGAAGTGCTTCTCCAACAAAGGTACTTGGATCTGTCACCTCCAAGATGCCTTTGAACTGCGCAGAATCAAAATTGATATTTCGTCCATTGCTCTGCAACTCATGATGTTGACGACCTTCCACCTGCACCTGTACAGGCTGAAAACCCAGTCGTGCCCCCTGTTTTTCCAACCAGTGATGCCCAACCGTATTTTGTAGTTCAATCCACTCGGAGCCTACTGGATTCCTACCTTCATGTTGCTTGCGGTACTGCCACTTGGCATCCATGAAGATGTCATTTTTACGGCCACGCTGCTTGGGTCGATCCGGATCAATACGCGAAACCAATGGTGCTGCTTTGAGGCTGAAATGTAGTCGATCACCCGTTTTGAGCGCAGGCTCATAGACTCGACTGCGCACCTGAACTGCATTGCCAAAGGCCTTGGGCTGTTCAGCACTCACAAGGTACCAGCATGGTTGGTTAGTTTCCCAGCGGCGAAAAAGAAAGCTTCGAGCAGCACTTTCATCTTGTTGCTGTGGGAACAGTTTCCAAATGAACTGATGGTCACCATAGGCATCAAAAGGCAGTACCTGTAGTCGATCTCCATGGCTACTATCTGGTCGTAGTGTCACCTCTGAAAAATAGCTCATGTATTCTCCTGACTGGTGTAGTGCCAACTGGCTTGATGAAGCAAAGCTTCTCCAAATTGAGACTGACTGCGTCGTATCGCAACATCTCGGACTGGGAATCGTGACTCCACTTTCAGTTGACTTGGAATGATCGGGTCGAAATAGATGGGATAGTGATGAGACCCCCGAACAGACTTGCTGGCTGTTGCCAGTCTCAAAGCTTCCTCGAGTGATTCAGCTGCAATCCCTTGCGGCTGTAAGGGTGCAGAGAGTGGACAGGATCGACGCCCCAGATAGAGGACAGATTGTGGCTCCTGAAGAGCGGACAGGAGTTGGTCAACTGAATAGGGACAAGCCGGAAGCAGCTGTAACAATACCCAATACTCCACGCCTGTGTAGTACTCACGCTTAGTAACCAAGGTATGAAGGTTTTTGGGATCACCTGCTTGTAATTCGTCGTAGCGTGAAAAAGGCTGCCACTTGCGATCTCTCCCAGCAGTTTGAACCGTGTGATAATCCCTGAGGAAGTTACCTTCCCGAACGACAACAACAGCCCAAGCGACACCTGACTGCAACGATTGCATGGCCTGCTCCTCCACTCTTGGGATTCCCAACGCAGCCCCCAACAAGCCAGTCAGCGCAGAACGGGTCGGTATCTGTCGTGAGGGACGCTCTTCCCCCACGGCGATGTCTCCCCAAGCCGCCATCGCTCCCTCTAATTGACAGGCGATGAAGTCAGCCATCGATACCCCCTTGTACTAGTTGGAGTAATTCCACTAACTTGCCCGTACCCTGCTCCACATTAATGATGTAGTGCTGGTTAGAGCCGGTGGACATGCAGTCATCATAATTCTTCCGTTTCTGCTCCAGCAGTTCGCAATAGTCAGCAATGCTGGCATCGTGAGCGAGCGGCTTCCAGAACGCATTGGTCAATGATCGCGGTTGTTGTGAACCAAGTTCTGCCAATACATAAACACTGCAGACTCGTGAACCATAGCTGGCCTGCTTGCCGCTAGGGAACACTTTGACTGCACATTCTGTCAGGGCAGCAAGGGCTCGTTTTGCAAGCTCCTGATCTCCATTAAGATTTTCCAGCAGGAGTTGGTTGTCTACACAGACATATTGATAGAAGAGGCCACTACCAAAATTACCTTCCCCAAGGTGCCCAGCTCCGCTTTCATCCTCATGACTCAAATCATCCACTGCAGTAAAATAGTCAATTTCCGAATTTACAACATTCGTTGTTAGCGAATGTGCTACTTGAACTGCGGCTTCCACGTTGTAGTTAGTTGCGTCGGCAAAAAATCGCCCAAACATTGCGACATCAGCAGCACTGTGTGTATGCTTCAGCAGCTGGAGTTCTTGAGCCTCTGGGCCCACATTTCGGCTAGCAATTTTTTTTGCCAAATCTACGACTGCTCGCTGTTCTTCAGGCGTAACAAATACCAATTGTCGGGTTTCATAAGGATTTTTTTCAGCAATCTTCCCAAACTGCTGAGTAATCTGCTGACATGCCGCTGTAGCCTCCTTTTCAGACAGTTCCGATGCTTTGAGAATCGACCAAGCTTCTTCACCAACCCTGCGAGTGCGGGTACCCATATTTTCTCCAAGCGCTTGCTTGAACAGCTCGGATTGCCGCCATGCGCGCTTGACGGATTGGGATGAGAGGCGTAGCCGCTGTCCGGCACCGAACATCGCAGTTTTGGGATAGCCCAAATCATCACGGTTCAGATTGCTGGGATGGAGAGGAGTCAGAGTGTGTAGTTGAAGGAATCGCTGAGTCATTTTAATTCTCCTTGATTGGATTAGGTGCAATGGAATAGTAATCTCGAGCCCAGCGTTGGCGAGTAAGGTCTCTCCAATTCAGCAGGTCTTGGATGAGTTGGTAGGCGTTCGCCTTGTGACTGAGCAGGGGCAAGAGTCTGCGGATCTGTTCAAAAAGCCGATCAAACTCATGATCACCACAGCGGAGGATGCGCTGGAACCGACTTTCGTTGACCAGCGCTACCTTACTTTCTGCAGAAGCGGGTCGTCCCATCTGTTTGGGCAAGCTCTCCAGTTTGGATTCATGCTCCTTCAGATTTGCCAGCAAGCCCACCACTACTGCCAAGCGTTGATGATTACGCTCATCGTTTCTCCAACGAGCTACAGAAGCGTCTTTTTCACCAAGTTTGTTGAACAGCCGAGCATAAGCTGGGGTTAGCAAAACGTCGTTGACAGAAGCACAGCGCCGCATGACGGCTCGTTCTCCTACCATGTGACGGAAGCGACCAAGCTCTTCCTTGGTCTGTGGATATAGAGAATGCCGCCATGCCAGCAGGAAATTGATGGAATCCTGATTCATTGGACTGTCTCCTGTTTAGTTGTTTCAGCCTTCACTTTTTTAGGGAGTCCCAACCGACTGCGCAGGTTGGCACCATAAATGGCTCTACGTAGGCCATTGTACGCACGGTATACAGAACCCAGATGCGACTGAGACACTGTTTCCAGTAGCGCACGTTTTTCGAAAAGCGTGAGAACCTCTTTGATCAAGTCTGTCAACCACAACTCTCTCGCTTCCATCAATTCATCTGCTCCAGCATTGGCTTCCAACAGCTTCTGGTTCTGTAGCAGAGTCTCGTAAAATAGAGGTTCTATTTTACGACTGAGCAGTAACCGCACATTGCCAGCATTCACATGTGCTTGTGAGAATGCCTTCAGCAAAGAAGAAGCACCTGCGTCATAGCAATCAATGAGTTTGTCAGCTAGCTCACTGAGTTGAGCGGCAATCTCAGGTTCGACTGCGATGAATGGCATACGATAAGTAGAATGCAGCCCTCGACATTTCATGTTGTCTAGATCGTATCCACAGGCCCAGACCCCAAGGCTATGTAGATCATCCCAGTAGTATTCTTGATACTGTCGCTGCATGTTTTGAATGACTAACGCTGGTTGACGAGTTCCTTGAGAATCTCTCAGAATCAAGCCAGCGAACCTTCGAAAACTAAGCCCCTCAGGCTGCAGGTGAATGGTGTATCGCTCGTCTTTGATCAATTGTGTTGGACTCAGAGGATGTTCCCAGTTACCGACATAATTAACACCCCAAGGTGCCTGATAGTAGGACTGCACAAGGTGGGAAGCTTCTGTTCCCGTCATCGTACAATCACCTCCAGCTTCATCTACCATCAGCATAATCCGCCTTGGCATCGCCCAATACATTTGCAGTGGGTGCACATCAAGATGAGTGGTTTGAAGTCCTCCCGTTTTTTCAGATGACCGAACAGGTCCCATCCATGGAAACACGGATTGCAGAGACGATTGTTGGTCCCACTCAAAATCAGGATAGTTCTCCACGTCCAGAACATTCAGCAGCAGGTTGTCCCAAAGCGGGCGTTGTTGATCAGAATTACCAAACTGAAGAAGGGTCACCAGAGGACCTCCTCCGCGTAGGGTTACCCGATGGCCAACTCCCCCACTTGCACAGCTAATCTGCAAACTGAAGAGGCACATCGCGGCAGCTGCTAGTCCCATCGTTGGCAGCTTGCCACGCTTCACCAGAATATCTTTGTTCTGCTTTTGCGTTTGGTTGCCGGGTGTCTCCAGCAATAACGTCGCAATGGGATTCACTGCAGATTCACGCACTCTCGGTGAGTCTTCCTGCATGAAAAGGCTTTTAACATCACCGGTGATGTTAAAAGCCTTTTCAATCGGTTGAAAACGCTGCTGCAGTTCTTCCGAACTAGGGGGATTCTCCAGAAACTGCTGTAGGTCTTCAGGTGTTTGGAGCAAATTGACCGTTTGTAGGAGGCCAATCAGGAATTGATGGGCAGCGCTGTCTAAATCCGCACGGAAGTAGGCAGGCCCCATCACAGGGTTGTTAGCGTAGTCACTTGTCATATCTGCTGGAGCAATCCAACAAATTGAGCCATTCCTGCGCTGCACCCTCAGCCAAGGTTGGGTCAAGAGATTCATGGAATTCACTTGTTAAGGAGAGTTTTAATCTTTGGAGAGTCTAAACAGAAGGCTCTCCAAAAATTAGGAATGAAAGTCCGGATGGTCAGTTCACAGTCACTGACTGATAGCTGTGGGAATTATCCGTGGTGGGAACTTCGGCATCACTAATTTTAGCGATGAACAACCGGCGCAGGTCTTCGGAGGAACCTCCGGACCGATAGTGATTTAATTTTTCTGCATCAGAAAGAAGCTCGTGATTGCCAGCTGGCAGTCCCAGTGCCTCAAACTGTGATTGGATCAATGAATTGCTTTGTTCCAAGTCACCAGCAAAGCCCTCGATTTGCTGGAGACGACAATGGAGCCCCTTAACTCGAGCGACTATGTTTGAAAAGGTTCTATGACGACTAGAATCTTTCAGCAAATTTGCTGCAACAGAACTTGATGGGGCCAAGCGTTCCAGATCGAAATCTGGCTGCTGAACAGCAAAACCGTAGACAATCTTCAGTTCACCAACACTGGTGCCATACGACTGTTGCAACGGCAATTTTAAGAGAATTTCAGTCAATTCTGCCTCAATACTAGACAATTCCTGTTCTTGCGACGCATAAAATTGCTGCTGTTGGAACGTCAACGTACCGTCATTGTCTTCTGCAGCAGTCTGATACCAGATTTTCAAGACTTCTCTAGCCTCATTCAAAGGACCTCGGGCCACATCTTCCAAGAACTGATGAGGATCGGTAACAAACATGGCAGTCAAATCTTGAATGCTATATGGTGCGGCGTCCTCCATGGGCCCCTCACCATTCGCTAGCCACGCGAAATTCACTCCAAATGCTTGAGAGATGGCACGGAGTTGAACCAATTGCCAACTTCCTTTGTTGCGAATATTTCCCACTGAGCTAGCGTTGTAGCCCAAGATTCCTGCTAACTCCTTGTTCCATTGATCAGGAGATAGGTGCTTGAGCTTATTTGCTAGCACTTCTTCAACACGCTCTTGCGAGCCACTTTTAGTTGCAGGCGCGGATGTGCGCATATTTATCCTATGGATAAAAAAGTTGGACAACCGCTGGTTTGGGAGAGAATGCTTGGTCAGGATGGGGATTGAGCCCAACATTAAGAAAAATATTGAGCTTTGGAGCCTTGGTGCATAGGCTATGCACACTCTTCTGAGCATTCTGACGGTCGTTCCAACGGCTGCTGAGTGGGCAATCCCGAATCATCAAGTTTGGTAGACCTAGGATTCGGTGTTGCCTCGTGGCTGATCTAAATTGTAGATCATCTAGAAGATTCCTAATGCTAAAGAAATCTTAACTACTGTCAAGTGCTCATCTGTTTCTAGTAACCAAGTATGTCGCATCTCGCGTACTGGGGAAAATCAAGTGACGCTGGTTACCATCCACTCCCCTATCACAGCCTAGATGTTGCCGCTGTCACAGCAACGTTATTGGATGTACGTCCAAATCTTCTTTCTCACCTGTCTAACGAACTCCAACTCTCGTCTCCAGTAACAAAGCAGTTGGTTGTTTTCTTCGCTGCGCTCCATGATCTGGGTAAGTTCTCTGAAACCTTCCAAAATCTCCGCCCTGAATTACGTCAACAACTACTTGGGAACCCTACCGCTGGATATGAAGTCTACGAAAAGCGTCACGATGGATTAGGGCTGTTGCTCTGGCATTCTGAATTCGGCAAGGCCTGTCTGGATGAAAACTGGGTAAGAGTATGGACTGGTGGAAATGGGAGAAATTTAGCGCGCTATTTAGCACGCTATTTAGCGGCTTGGCTCCAAATAGCAGCTTCGCATCACGGAAAAGTTTGTGAAATGATCAACCGTGATCTCGTCAAGGCCTATTTCACTCAGCAGGATATTGCAGCGGCAACGCAATTCGGCAAAGAAGTAGGAGAGATTCTGGAAACTGGCTCTGATCCAGTAGAACTACCGGATAAGTTCAAGCACCTATTTGCTCGTTGTAGTTGGCTGCTCAATGGATTGTATGTCGTTGCTGATTGGGTCGGCTCCAATACGGACTTCTTTCCGTACTACCCGCCAAATTTGAGTTGCTCTGAGTATTGGCAACAAGTTGCTTTGCCTCAGGCCAGACTTGCGATTCAACGGACAGGATTCCAACCACCAGCCAAGCCCCCTACTCTTTCTTTCGCAGAACTTTTTGGATTTAACACACCTACCCCTCTGCAGAGTTGGTCATCAACGGTCCAACTGCAGCAGCAACCTCAGGTGATTATCATTGAAGACGTAACCGGTGCAGGCAAAACAGAAGCTGTGCAGATGGTTGCCTCACGAATGCTTGCCGATGGTTTGATTGATGGGCTCTACTGTGCCCTTCCTACTGCAGCCACGTCCAATTCGATGTATCAGAGAATTGCCAACTGGTATCAACGTCTATGGCCACAAGCTCAGCAAGCCCCATCCTTAGTGCTTTCCCATAGCAACCGTGGTTTAAGCTCTGCCTTTGTGCACTCCATTGGTAACGATAACTATGGTCAAGAGCCCAGTGCCTCAACATATTGTAATGAGTGGTTCGCACAAGGAAACAAACGGGCGCTACTAGCAGATTTGGGGGTGGGCACCATCGATCAAGCACTACAAACGGTTCTACCACTGAAGTTTCAGAACCTACGGACCTTCGGTCTTTTCAGGCAGCTATTGATCGTAGATGAGGTACACGCCTACGATGACTACATGCTGCAATTGTTGAAACGCCTGCTTCATTTTCATGCTGCGCAGGGCGGCAGTGTCTGTTTACTCTCTGCCACGATGCCTCAGCGGCTACGCACAGACCTGTTGCAAGCCTATGCCGCTAGTAGACAGAATGAGTCCCCAACTCCACAATCGGACAGATATCCACTGGTTACTCACTACTCCGAGGGTTCTTTAGAAGAGACACCGCTGCAAACCAGAGAAACAGTAAAGCGAAAGGTAGAAATCCAAAGAATCAGCTCCAGACTAGAAGCCTGTGATCGACTGGCAGAGTGCGTCACAGTTGGTGGATGTGCACTCTGGATTCGTAACACCGTAGCAGATGCACAAGAGAGCTATTTTGAGTTGCGGCAGGATTCTCGATTTGCCAATGCTCGTATTCATTTGCTGCACGCTCGTTTCACTATGTCTGATCGGGCGAAACAAGAGTCTCAAGCCCTTGAACTAATTGGAAAGAACAGTACACCCAATGAACGCTCGGGATTGATCTACATCACAACACAAGTTGCCGAGCAATCCTTGGACATTGATGCAGATGTCTTGATCACTGATCTCGCCCCCATAGATTTGCTGATTCAGCGAGGTGGTCGATACCAAAGACATCCACGCACCCATCGTCCCATCTCTGGTTGCTATCTGCTCAGCAACGATCCCCACAGTGTCGTTGATCCAAATTGGATCCGTGGCTTGTTCCCGAGAGGGCAATATGTCTATCCTGCACACGGACAACTATGGCGAGCAGCAGATATTCTTGTTCGAAAAGGCGGCTGGTCGATGCCGGAGGATGCTAGAGAACTAATCGAGCATGTATACGGTCCCGATACAAATAAATTCCCTGAAGCGCTTCAGGAATCTGAGCAGTCAGCCCGAGAGCAGTTTCAAACAATGGCAGCAGCAGGCGCTTCAGCTGTGATGGATTTTGAAATTGGAATGGGTCGGCAACGACACTGGTCGGAAGAAGGCGAGCATTACACAACACGCTATGGGGACAGCAGCCTACAAATGGTACTGGCTCAAATCAATGACGGAGAACTTGTTCCTTTGCATGGGGAAGTGAATCCAGCACATAGCCAAATGAATCTCTCCAACACTGCAGCTAGACGATTGCCTGTGAGTTCGCATGCCCTTGACGATGCTTGTCGACAGTTTCGCTTAAAACTCCCGCGTCAAGGTGAGTTTTCAAATCTCTTGCTGCTAACTGCTCAAGCCGATCGCTGGCAGGTGGTGGGATTCAATCCTGCCCCCAAAGTTCGGTTAGAAAATTCCGACCCTCAAGGAAACTACTTCTATAGTCACGAACTAGGACTATATCGAGAAAATTGAGTTTTGCTCCAGATGAGCTGTTAGCACAACCAAAGGTAGAGAAGCCTTTCACAGTTAAGAGGCAAAAATATCGTAATGGGGAACATCACCAGCCAATCGACTTGATGCCCAAGTCAAGGCCGAGGGTGTATCCTTGAGGTTGGAATAGATCGAGTTGTTCTAAATTATCGGCGGCTGGAGAACTCATCGTGCCCTCTCTCACTAGCGATTTTGGGGACGTTATACTGACAGTGCAATTATTTGTATCTGTCAAATCTAGCCCCAAAAGTCCAATGCTTTAGGCATAGTGATGTGGAAAAGGTTAGCGCAACCCACCATCGGCATCAAAACGATACGGCACGATTGAGTTGGTATCACTCAAGTGCAGTGCCCCAACGAGCTTCTGCTGAATGTGCGGGAAGAATTTAGCGCCCTGATCGCTGGTCAGCACATAGAAGATGATGGCTGCGGCTACAGCACCAAGTCCAATGCCAAGACCCCAACTACCATTACTTCTCGGGGTGTATATCGGCGGCTGTGATGCTGGCGGCTCTGGTTCTGCCGGAGCGCTGATGTCTACTGAATCTTGGACATCCGCTGCTGCAGAATCGACATCAAACTTAGAATGTTTGGGAACTTCCAGCAGCTCCAGCTGTAGACGGTTGTTCTCCTGTAGCAGCTTCTGATTGTTCTGCTGAAGTGCTGCCAGCATTTGCTGGTAGTTCTCACGCTCCTGACGTTCTGCCTTGCGTTCATCTTGTTCGTGAAGGAGCAAGGCACGTTCATCCTCAAGCATTTTCTGCAGATGAGTAACCTGTTTTTCCAGCACCTCCATCGTTCTGCTATCGTTCTGGATCGATTCCGTATCGTTGCGTAACGATGCTGCATCGTTCTGGATCGATTCCGTATCGTTATCAACGACCTGCGCACCCAGTTCATTCCGGATAATCTCCAGCATTTCTGCGGTTATAAGTTTGCTGCGTCCTTGCTCGACAGGCTCAAGCCCTAACTTGTCTATAAGCTTGTAGAGTCGGGGTTTTCCAATACCCAGCAGGGCAGCAGTTTTTGTCGTTGTCAGCATCGTGACCTCCTGTCGTGATGGTAACGATCCGTATCGTTGCGCAACGATTCAGATCGATTTAGTAACGATTCATCATTCCCAATGCTGCAGCAGGCGTTCCAATCAGCAAAAGGGTTGGAACACTATCAAATCGCTTCAGAAGCTTTGTCATTCGTGTTTTTAGACCTCAGCTTACACTTAGCCAGTGCTTGATCAACGGCGGTCCTCTTCCAATCGTCGCACCTGCCACAGCGCTTCTTCATTCTCGCCGATTTGCCCGCGCTTCTTCTTTGCCAATCCCAGCTTTAGCGCTGGGTTGGTTATATTATACTCCCTTTAGGGAGTTCTATTGTTGGTCAAGTTGAGTCACAGTATTACCAGCGCACTCTCTGGTGGTCTTTAAGATGTGTCTCAGGTTGGTACACATCTTACCGAGGCTCCCACATGCTCGTTAAGAAGTGCCTCAGGATGGTACACATCTTACGGAGTGTTTTGGGAATAGGTATTTGAATGCTTGTCTACCTAGCTCTGTTGATACTGTTTTTGATCTGGAGGTACTGGATCTGGTAGGCGGGAGTGTCATGATAGGTGATCGTTCAGCATTGCACACTCTGCGTCACTACCGGCAACGGATGGAAATATCGCACGGAACCAGACGTTGCCGGTTGAAGTCTAGTTTTTTAGTAAGTCATAATATTTTGTTGAATAAAGCTCTTAAGTGATGAGTGTAGCCCTCTCCCCCGCTCACCCTCCCAATTAATTCTGCTACCTGTATTGTGTGTGAGAACAGATAACAAAACTCACCACGGGTAAACCATGATTCTCAAACACTTGATCTGCTACCTGCTCATCAGCCTCCTGATTGTTCCGACAGGATGGGCATCACAACAAAGAGCCATTCGCCCCGTGAGCCTTAAAATGCCTGATGGAAATCAGGTCAAACTCTATCAGGGTAGCTATGCCTTGGTGATTGGCGCCAGCAACTATCAGGACAACGCATGGGGTGATCTGAGTAGTGTCGGGGAGGATGTGAGCGCCGTTCGTCAGGCGCTGGAAGGGCAAGGGTTTCAAGTCCAAACTGTAATGGATCCCACTGAAGATGACTTGATCGATGAGATCAACGACTTCATTGACGCTCACGGCTATGAGCAGGATAACCGGCTTCTGTTCTACTATGCAGGCCACGGCTACACCCAAGAGCGCAATGGTCGCAAATTTGGCTATCTGGTGCCTGTAGATGCTCCGAACCCTTATGACAATGAAAGAGCGTTCTTCCGCAAATCCCTCAAGATGGAGCAGATTCTCTCATGGGCCAAACAGATTGAATCCAAACACGCATTGTTTGTCTTTGACTCCTGCTTCTCCGGTTCAGTACTGCAGTCACGGGCTGTCACCATTCCAGAAGACATTTCCTACTCAACAGCAAAGCCAGTACGCCAATTTCTCTCTGCAGGCAGCGCCAATCAGACAGTTCCGGCAGATAGTATTTTTCGACCACTGTTCATCCGAGGCATTGAAGGCAAGGCTGATCTAGATCAGGACGGGTATGTGACAGGCGTTGAGTTAGGCATGTTTCTACAGAAACAGGTGCCCCGTTACCAGACTGGACAAACGCCCCAATACGGCAAAATCCTTGACCCGTATCTGGACGAAGGGAATTTTGTTTTTGAAGTTAAACGGCAGTCCCCAAAACCTAAGCGACAAGCTGCACCTCCAGCAGTAGCCTCCGTTGAATTGGGTGATCTTCAGGAACAGGCCGATGATGCTGAAAAGACTCGTCTTGAACAACAAAGGCTAGAGCTAGCTCGGTTGGAAGAACAGAGACTGGAGCAGGCTAGACAGGAGCAACAAAAACTAGAGCAAGCCCGTCTTGAACAGCAGCAAGTTCAGCAGCAGTGGAAGAATTGGCAACAGAAGATGCAGCAAGACTACGACAAGGTCACCGCCTTTGAGCAGCAAGCAATTGAGAGTAAGTTAAAAGTTCAGTCGTGGGAGCGGTTCTTAAGTAACTGGAAGGATGACAACCCCTACTCCCAGCAGGATGGGGAGCTCAGATCAATGGCAGAGTCCCGTGTGACTCACTGGCAGCAGGCACCTCAGGAGATGACGCTGTACTTCGATTGGGATGTTTTCATGAAAGCTCGAAGTTTGTCTACGCTATCCAAGTCAGAAAACTGGAAGACAACCAGAACCTCTGATGAAGATCCTGTCTATGTCGGCGAAGTACAGGATGGATTACCCAACGGACAGGGGACTTACACTTTCCCAGATGGTGCGAAATACGTAGGAGAATGGCAGGATGGCAAGAGAAACGGACAGGGGACTATGACTTTGCCAAATGGTGCGAAATACGTAGGGGAATACAAGGATGACAAGAAAAACGGACAGGGGACTATAACTTTGCCAAATGGTGCGAAATACGTAGGGGAATACAAGGATGACAAGAGACACGGACAGGGGACTTTCACTTGGCCAAATGGTGCGAAATACGTTGGGGAATTCAGGGATGGCAATAGGCACGGGCAGGGGACTATGACTTTGCCAAGTGGTGCGAAATACGTTGGGGAATTCAAGGATGACAAGTAACACGGACAGGGGACTTACACTTGGCCAGATGGTGCGAAATACGTTGGGGAATACAAGGATGACAAGAAAAACGGACAGGGGACTGCCACTTTTGCGGATGGTGATGTCTGGAGTGGTCTCTGGAAAGATAATGAGTTTCTAGGCAGAAAGTGAGACTGCACCAGTATCGTAGTACCTAGGCCACCTTCTGTTTCAATAAATTACTGACGGATTGGGCAGACAGCACCTTGTCCGTATGTTCCTGATCGTGAAGGGTCTGAGCAATCTCTCGCAGTGACTTCGTCTGTCCAGAACGTTTCTTCGATAGCTGCCGTGAAATCCGCTTGGCGTGGACTACGAGTTCAGGAGTTTTTTCACTGAAACTCTTTCGGCCCTCGACCTTCTTCCCTGTCGCTGCCCTCTTCCGCTCACGGGCACCCTTGAGCTTCGCTACCAAGTTGCCTTTCTCAAATTGGCTGACTGCTCCCAACATCTGCCGAATCAACACACGGCTTGGACTATCTTCGGTAAAAGTCTCCGGCGCATCGACTGGAATCAAGGTGATGCCCAACTTCTGCAATTGGGCCACTCCCACTTCCTGATGGATCAAGTCTCGACTGAAACGGCTGGCATTTTCCACCAGAATCACACTGAGTTGCCGCTGCTGACACTCGCTGATCAACTCTGAGAAGCCAATTCGTTCAGCAATTGCGCTATCGCCGGTCTTACCGGCATCGTAGCGATGAACCTCGATCTCAAGGCCCATACGCTGGGCATATTGGGCTACCGCTGCTTCTTGGCGGTTCAATGAATCTTTATCTTCACCAACATTACTCATGGAGCTCGTCCTGTAGTATGCCGCAACACGCCTCATAATGGCCTTTTTGGATAGTCAATAAACAGAAATAACTGCTTCTATACT
>JACLAD010000026.1_pt1 | contig 23557 bp, 24 predicted proteins | sample 8027901 | NCBI WGS metagenome assembly JACLAD01 (sample SAMN15725071, study PRJNA655200) | protist metagenome | isolation source: fluorescence activated cell sorting (FACS) single amplified genomes of... | place: Spain: Blaines Bay Microbial Observatory, Mediterranean Sea | collected 2016-07-05 | reverse complement strand
TTGTTTTCAAGGTTGTGGCAAAGATATTTTCCAAGGACGGTGAGTACGTTGCATTGGACAGAGTCGCGCCCATGGACGCCAGCTACACTTTGTTCCAAACTCTTGTACGCACGTTCATGTATCGGAATTTACTCCAAAAATTCTTCACATCGTCTCATATTTTTTTGTTTTTGCACATATTTTTTGTAGGTTGAGAAGGAGTTGTCATTCACCCGCGCAGCCATAGGTACAAGTTCAACTGGTTACTGTCATTGCGAAGCCGGCTGGCACGGATCTAAGTGTGAGTATTCCAAATCCGATGGGAGCAAGGTTGACGAAGCAAGTCGATCGTATACATTAGAAATCGCAGTGATAGTGTTTGTGTTCTTGGTATGCATCTTTGCATTTGTGATGTTGTGGTTCTGCGTGTCCCGCCGTGCCAAACCACCATCCAGAAACAACGTCGCTCGAGTGGCGTAAAGCAAATTTTGATTCAGGCACACTGAAGAATATACGAACTAGACTTTGATTATAAAACATCGAGTTCCATATAGTATTGGTGCACCGTAGGAAATGATGTTGTTGTTGTATGAAGAAAGTGTAGTAGTAACACATAACCCGACAAAACGTCGTTTAACTAATCTAATTTGCGTAACAATAATTTGTGTGCTTTGATATTTTTGGTATCCATCCATTCGGTCCCACCATTCAAATCCCCCTCACATTTTCAACTAGGATTACTTTTAGCAATCAACTAATTACCTGTACCTACTAAAAACTTGAAAAGTAAAAACTGAAAAACGAATCGGTAAAATCCAACATCGGCACAAGTGTAGCAATCAAGTCACCAAGCAAACATGAATGGTCGTATTGGAACGTCGCTCGTCGCGGCGCTTGGCACCATCGGGGCCAGTGCTATCCTCGCCGACAACGAGTCCTCATCTAACTCACCTAAAATGGGTACCTTTCAAAAACCTCTCATTACGCGTATCATAAGGCTCATTGTTAGATTGTTATTTTTTATTTCAAGGTGTGTTCCGGAGATTGACCAGACAATTCAGCGGGATGCCTACAGCACCGTTTTCGATCGAGGTGGAGTTGTATCGTTCTGGCGAAGAAATCCCCGTAACATTTCTTTCTACAACATTTTAATCTCGAACCAATCTTTCGCAATTTTGAAATTTTATGTTCAATTTTTGCTTGTGTTGTGTTGGATACATAGTTTGAAACGCTCATCATGGAAAAGCGTGACAAGGACCACGATTTTTCGATCAAGCCAACTGACAATTTGAGGGAATTGGCCCTCAAAATCGAGAACGCTCGTGCTCACAAACCCCAGGGTGATTACCCCGGCGAAAATCCCAATCCCGTTTCTGTGGTAAGCGCTATTACCAAAAACTAAGAAAAAAATGTTTGATCTTTAATTTTGTTTAGTATTACTTATTTTAATGTTTAAAAATAGGAAAATTGGAATTTCGTTCCTCGTCATCAAGGAAAAGATGGCGAAGATCTCAAAACATGCGGTGGTGATGCTGGAGCCAACTTGATGGCTGGTTCTACCCTCAAAGTCTATACCGACCTATTCCAAGGCATCCAAATTCTAAGAGGCAACGTGACGATGATCCACTTTGAGAAGTCAGACACGGGTCTTCTGTTGCAATCGATTTCTGGATATGATCTCGAGAAGGCGTTGTCCGACAAGCCTATGTACATTTGGGATCCCCCCGAAAGAAAGTGGAGTTGGGAAGTCCCGGCCAACAACAAAGACATGTCCAAATACGATCCCGAAAAAAAGTACAAAACCAACCTATTTACGTTTTTCAGTCGTGAAACAATGTTACAAGCAATAGGAATTACTATGTTTTTCATCTGTAAATTTAGGTATTTTTTTGCGGTCAAAAAGGCCGACGGAGAAGTCTCGGAGCAGTTTGAGTTCAGCGAAGTGTCGACGCGAGATCCCAAGACTTTGGGAAACCAACAGGACTACGAAAAATATGGCAAGGTCAATATGCATGAAGGAAATACCAAGGTCTACATGCATGAAAACAAGCTCCCTGACAACGTATTACCAAACACAAAGCCAAAATTTTTATTACACCACAGTATTTTGATGTGTTGTTGAGATTTCAAAGTGTTGTTTTGTATGGAAATATAGGTGGAACCCTTGCCGCAGCCGTTTTGCATTGACATGATGTTGCAGTACCAATTTGGTGAAAAAAAAGATGATCAACCTGAGGAGCTCACCAAGATTTTGATCAGCCCCTTTGACACCTTCAGGCAGGTATGTTTCAAAGCCCAAAAGGTCCGAGATGATAAAGCTGCCCAAGGCTCTTCCGATACGAACACCATTTCTGCTGAACCTCCTCTTTTCCCGGTATATTTTCATACAAATATCATTCTAGTATTCTACACAAACAATCTTTCACCAAGTGAAAGATCACAATTTCAACAAGGTTCTTTTAATTTTGTTTTGTATGTGTTATTAACTTATTTGGTTTTATAGGAAACTTGGGTGTATGAGAACAGGGACGAGCAACTTTATTTCAACAATCAGAGGGATGACAATCCGGTCAGAGAGTGGACAGGTATTGATTTAGTTTCACGACATGAAATCTTAATCGAAGAACATGTTCAAATCATGAATTTGTATTTATAATTATATGACGCATTAATGTTTGCTAGTTGATGAAGGATTTCCGTTCAAGAAAAAGGATGAGACCACGGCGCATCGCTACAAGTTGAACAGAATGAGTGATGTCTTGCTAGCGGTCGAAAAAGAACACAAATATGTTACGCTAAAAGACGCTGATTCTGGCGTGAAGATGGTTCCGGTCGTGAACTCGACAAAAATGGCGCCGTCGTCCGGTCATGAACTTCAAGAAATGTTCCGCGAAAAAAAGGAGATGTATGTGTTCGATCCTGCCAAGCGCATGTGGTCATGGCGTGTGCCGTGTAAAGGTTACATCGAATTTGAAAAGTACGTCTTCACTTTTACCATTGAATATAATTTCTTCAAATAAATTATTATCTTTTGGGATTTTGGATGCAGGTACCATTATGTCATCAACGGCAAGGAGTTGTCTAAACGCGATATGAGGGGGTATCTTGACGCCGGCGATCCCCGTATCAAAGATGGTTTAATCCAACCCGATTCCGAAATCATCATGTACAAGGATCTACCCACCGACGTAAAAAACAATTTAAATAGCTAAAAAATCGAAAAAAATCCTAGATTTCTATCAAAGACGTTTTGCAATTGAAAGTTTTGTATTGGTTTTAAGGTGGAATCGTTGAAGGAATCGTCTGAAGGCTGGAAACCGCCACACAAGTTCACCGAAAAAGAGCATCAAGCAAAACTTCATTCCCTGGAAAAGCAAAGAATTATGTCCCACTCGCAACTTTCTGAAGAACAACGTGCAAAACAATGCGGTACTTATCACTACAACCTCAATTTTTTCTTAACGCATACATTATTCATTATTTTTTTATTTTTTCACAATTTTACTGTTTAGCGGAATTGGAAGAAGATTTCAAAAATGGAACAGGTAAGTATTTGCCCGACTCCTTCCCCATCAAGTTTCAATTGGAATACAATTTTCCGGATGAGGTAAAAATCACATAACAACAAGAAATTGTGTGTTTTACAGAAGTATTTATTGACTTGATCATTGTTCAACATTTTAGAAAAAGGGTACGGTTGAGGAGGTTCAGGTCGTTATCAACAAAACTGACACCTTCCAAGACGTCCTGTTCAAGACCCAGAAGGTCCGCGATGACAACGTCTCTACTCAAGGATCTTCTGACAACAACGACATCGTGTCGGCGGAGCCACCTCTGACTCATGTAAGTTTTTCAAATAATTTTTCGAACGTTCAACTTTCAGATAGATCTTTCAGTGACGCAAACATTTTGATTATGTTATGTCACTGATGATTAGGACACATGGATCTATGTCAACAAGAACGATCATAATTGGTTACTGACTTCCCCCGACCTAAAACACGTGAACGGAAATCCCACAGGTATTTCACCGCAACAGTACAATTTGTCAACGAATTTTTTCCAAGCATGATCATTAATCTCTATGTAGTCACTGTGTTATTTTCTGTTTTGTTTTCTAGCCGTTCAAGGTTTTAATTTCAGATATGAAGGCCCCGACATGTTCATGGACCCGGATGTACCTCCCCTTCTGTATAAATTTCGCCCCAATGAAGTGGTCAGAGCGATTGAACGAGATCACCACTACATGACGTTGAAAGTGGCAGGCACGGGCTGGAAGATTCAGCCTCGCGGGGACATCGCCATGACTGGCCATCACATCCAGGAGCAATTCTTGAACAATTGGAAGATGTAATCCTTTATAAATTATTTTCAGTAACTAACGCTATGTTGCATGTTTTGTGAAACAATTGTTGCTTCAAAAATGTCATTACGCTTCAGGAACGTGTATGATCCAACCGAGGAGATGTGGTCCTTTGGTGTCCCTTCCGAAAAAACCGGCATCCAATTTGGCGAGTACGCAAACCATCAATAACATTCAACAATCTTTCATCTAAGTTGCAATATTTTTAATTTTATCAATCAATGTTATGCGTTTTTGTTGTTTTTTTCAGGTACCATTTTGTGATTGACGGGAAAGAAATTTCCAGGCGCTCAGAGTATGGGTATGTCAAGCATCAAGATCAACTGAATTGCACCATCAAGCCGGGTTCCACGATCACCATGTACAAAGAACTGCCGACGGATGGATCCGTAAACAAATTTTCAAACAAAAATCATCAAGTTACTCACCATTGAAGATGTTTTGTTTTGTTTTTATGATACGATTTGTATTTGAATTAAGGTGGTTCCGTTGAACGAAGCCCCCGGAAGCTGGAAACCTTTGGACCAGGTTCGCACAGCAGTCACACGTTTATGAGTTCTCCGCAATAATTTGTCCCAACGTTTTTTCTGGTATTAATTTATTTTATATTTTTGTTTGTTATAGTTCACCGAGCAGGAAAAAAAGGATAAAAAACATGAAGAAGGAAAGTGGTCTATTATGTTGCAGTACCACCGTGAGAAGTACCTGTGCAAGACTGAGGAAGAGCTCCAACAAAAGAAGGAACAGCGCGAAAAAAAATTGGGTAAGTGAAAATGATTACTACAACTGCAACCTCAAACGTTTTGTCAATATTTTCACCTCATCATGTTCTATTTTTTAAATTTGTTATAATTTGTTTAGAACGATTCGAGTTTGCTTACGAAAATGGGTTTGGCCCGTATGCACCTAAAGAAATCCAGGATCTGTTCCAGGCTGAGTCTGCTAAACTTCAAAAAAAGTTTCCCGGTCAGAAGTGGAACACGCCGGAACGAAAGGCTGCAGGCAGTAACCTTACATAATTCAAATTCATTAAATATTTATACGATTTAAAAATTTTGGAAAAAAAATTATACGAGTCAAGGTTTAAATGTATGTAAGCAAGATGAAAGCCATTGTTTTGTTTTTGTTTCCCTCGCAGACGAAATATACCAGCCGTATATGGAAGGCAAAGGTCCGTATGCACCTAAATAAAAAGCAATCAAACTACACAACTACCTACATATAAAATTTTAAGTAACTTAGTATTCGGTTATGGTAAACAAATTACAGAAACAAAAATGAACCGCAAAACAATTCAAAGTAAAAACTAAATTTTGGATAATGTACCATGCAAATTTAAATTTTGAGTAGCTGCTACCCAAAATTTCAAATTTAAGCAATTTGGCATACAAACTAAATCTAGATTCGATTTAAAAAGCAGCCAACAAACAAATTCGAATAAATTTTGATAATTTCTCATCGTCATACATCCCATGGGTTGTCGTCAAGAAGTTTTGTAGCAAGAAATGTGAGTGTACCAGTCTTAGAAAACATTAGGTGAAAATCCAAGTCGCTAGTTGTAGAAACAATAAAAGTCAAAGTAGTTGTTAAGAAATTTCGATACCGATTGTTGTATGCGTGCGTTCACTTTTGGTTTGGTCCACCCCCTCAATCTTCTACCTCAACAAACAACTACAAAAACAAACAATGTTACAAACTAAAACAAAAAATATCAATTACAAAATGTAAACTACAACATAAAAACTACAAAATGTAAACAACAAAAATAAAATGCAACAAATAAATTGCGAAAAAATTTTACAAATACAAAATGTTTTTTACGATAATATACGGGGAATGTAGTAAGTTTTGTCGTGCGGAAGTATTGGCAAGATGGCGGCGAACAACGTTGCGCAAGTGTACGAGCGCAACCAGGACGCCACCTGCTATGTGGGGAATCTAGATCCGAAGGTTGATGATGAATTATTGTGGGAGCTCATGATCCAGGCTGGTCCGTTGCAATCATTATCTTTGCCTCGCGACAAAATCACAGGTATTTTAATTTTTACTTTTTTACCACTAAATCAAATTATCAAGTTCAGAAAGTGGAGTGATGAGAAAAGCCTTTTTCGTGTCATCCTTGGACAGAAAGTATACATGTCGAAAATCTTGGGTCATGCTAATCTGACCGCTTTCTAGACACCAACTCATTTTTCTTAACACAAATTTGATTCCTAACTAACAAAATTACGTTGTAAACATTTTGTTTTTGTGTGTTTAATTTTTTTAGGTTCTCATCAGGGGTATGGTTTTGTGGAGTTCAAACATGAGGAAGATGCAGACTACTGCGTGCGCATCATGAACATGGTCAAATTGTACGCTTTTTACTTACAAAATTTAAGTCTGGCAAACAATGTTCAAAAGTTACACAAGATTTTTTGTTGTACGTTGTCAATTTTGTGTACAGGTTTCAAAAGCCAATTCGCGTAAACAAATCTGCACAAGACAAGAAAAATCAAGAGGTCGGTGCGAATCTGTTCATCGGTAATTTGGACGAGATGGTAGATGAAAAAATGCTTTACGACACATTCGCCAACTTCGGTGTGATCCTCTTCGCTAAGGTACATTTTTCCATCGCAAAATAAACATTTTTCTACTCTTTACAAAATTCACGTTCGTATAACAAAACTGTTGGATGTTGTGTTTGTTGTCCAGGTGATGAGGGACCCAGACTCGGCAGAATCTAGAGGATTTGGTTTTATCTCTTTCGACAATTTCGACGTACATTTTTAAATATTTTAAGAACAACAAAACATTTCTTGCAAACATTTTTTGAAAGTGATTTTGTGTGTTTTGTGTTGTGAATCAAGGCGTCGGATGCGGCATTATCAGCTATGAATGGACAGTTCTTGGCCAACAGGCCTATCAACATTTCCTACGCCTACAAAAAGGAAACTAAGGGCGAACGGCATGGTACGGCAGCGGAGCGATTGCTTGCTGCGAATCGACCTGAAGCTAGCGGGACCACTGGAACAGCACCACCACCAAGAAACGAACCAAAAGGGTATTATTTCATACAAAAACGTTACAACACAACTCAAAATCAATAACATTTGTGTGATATTTCATTTTTGCATTAATTGATTTTTTGAAAAATTGTTATCAGATTGGCAAGTAGTAAGCCACCGGGCGCCGGCTCACCACCAAAGGGCGGGAAAGGCGCCGGCCCTCCTGGCATGGGTAAATCTTTGGTTTTGCTCAACATTTTCACCTCAAACATTAATTTTTCGCTGATTTTGTGTAAAAAAATACTGTTTTTGATGTGTGTTTCAATTTTAGGTATGCCCCCTGGAATGCGACCCCCGGGCATGCCATCGATGCCTGGCCTCCCCCCAGGAATGCCTATGCCGTACAAATATAAAAAAATAAAAATCAGAAATTTTACCACTCACAACAACAAAAGTAATTTCAAAACGTTCAAAACGTTAAAGTTGTATTCAAAAATATGTTTTGTTTAATGTTTAGGCCGGGTATGCCGAAAATGGGATTCCCCCCAGGGATGCCGCCGGGAATGCCGCCGATGCCTGGTTTGGGCAAAGTACATTTTCACAAAAATATTTTTTTCGACGACGTTTCACATAGAATTTTTATAGTTTTGTCTACAAAACATTTTTTTCGTTTACAAATTTTGTGTTTTCAGGTTCCGCCGGGAATGCCCCCAGGAATGCCCCCAATGGGTCTCCCACCGGGAATGCCGATGCCTCCAGGGATGCCAAAACCACCTGGAATGTAGGAGAAAATCAACCTATTTGTTCTCTCCGCAGTCAACCTTGTTGTTGATGCTTAGCACATAGCAGAAATCCTAAAACTAATCCTTAAAACAAAAAACCATATAAATAATTATGTAAAATATTTACCACTAAAACAGCCGTTTTGATTGCAAGGCAAAAATCCTAAACAAGATTTCATTTTTATCTTTCGATAAAAATTAAGTACAAAATCAAACATAAAAGAGTAATTTTTAAGACAGCAAAAATAAACAAGTTTTGAGACAACATCATACCCTTATAATTCATCGTTCGTTGTTACTGGTCGTGTTGGAAATTTAATAATTTTGAAATCATTTTTCGTTTGTCCAACATTGGTTCATACACACATTTTCAGCATCATTGAAGATTCGAATTTTTTCTGCAAGCAACCATGACCTACACAGAGTTCGCCGTGATATCAGGTCTAGTAGGATGCGCCTCGTTTCTTCATTCAGGCTGTACCGTCTACATCTGCGTACAGGTCGTCATAGGTCGCATAGCATTTTTAATTGGTGAAACCAAATCCATTGATAGCGTATGGTGGAAGCGCTGGTTATGTGCTCTATCTATACTGATACCAATATCGGCAACGAAACAGTACATCCTAACCACATATGTTGAGGATTACAAATGGAAATGTTTCTTGTACGCGTTCACCGCATTTTGGGATTGCTCCAACATCGCCTTAGTTTTTGGGGGTTCTGAACTCTTACGCGCCTATGGTATTATTTCCTACAAGCGAGCCATCCTCGCCGCATTATGCCCATGCCAAGTTAAATTCGTGGAGAAGTATAGGTACATACAAAACGAAATACGGCTTGTTGATTTGGTTACGTATAGTGCTTTAGGTGGGTTGGTGTACGTATTATTGTACGGCCAGAATTTCATGGCGACCATTGGTGAAATCTTACCGGTATGGCTAGTTACGATTGTCAACTTAGAGTTGGTGATTATGTTGTTATCCTGCGGGCTAGTCATAGTATTTGACCTACCAGGTATTGTGTATCAAATGATATTCTCCTACGTATATAGTAGTAGCAAGGATAAGGACCATCTGTTACAAACCATCTTGCCAGTGGGGAATTTGTATTGCAGTTTCAGCGTAAGACAATTTTGGAGCAGGTGGTCCCGTCCCGCAGGTCAGGTGTACAGATATGCCTTTTTAAAACCTTTAGGCGGGACGGACTCACCATATTTTTTGATTACTATACCACTAACATTTTTTGTGAATGCAGCTAGCCATTACGATATTTCCGCAATGCTAGTGGGCGAAAAAATGGAAAAGTATTGGAACATAGTCTTTGGTCTCCTTGCCTTCAACACTACATTAGAAGTGTTTTGTGACAAGTTGTATTTCTTTAGTAAAGCTGGCCAATGGTACGTTTATGCGAAGGCGGCAGTGTTCTTGGTGACCATTAGAATTGTCGCTTATGTTTTTTTAAAGTATTGCATGAAACTCGAGATTCTGTAAGCAGTTTGATAAAAAAAGTTTAAACTAAACTGTTTTTTTCCACACATTGATGACGTAAGTTTGAAGAAGTCTGTAAAAAATGTGTTGTATCATGGAAAGTACATGCACCCAATAAAATAAAGGTAAAAATGTAAGACAGAACTAATCGTATGTAAATTTATTTGCCCCCCTTTTTACTAACCATTTGTTACGTAAAAAATGAAAAAACGTAAACCTAAACATAACATTGTTGCAGACGATAGTGGATCCATTCGAATGAATAGTATATTTTTATAGCCCCACAACATTACTACAAAACAACGCCAAAATTAGCATTATTGTTACTACTACAAATTTTCTTATTGATTGACATTGTACAATAGATTATAGTACCATAAAACCATTAAAAAATTATTACATACCCGAAAACAGAAGTGTAGAATAAAATCTCGTAGGACAACATTTTATGTACCATATTATATATTGACATTACAAACAAAATATTTATTTTACAAAGTGTATTTGAGTAGATCGAGCCATGATGCAGCGGGATCCCGAATCTTTGATGAACCGGACCCCTCCCGGCAAAATGGGTATTTCAAAAAACAAATCCAGACAAACAGGTTTGTGATGTAGAGTTTGTTGGAAACATTTTTTTGTAAATTGCAAATGTAAATAGCGTTATTCGATGAGAATTCCAATCCCAACAGCGGTAACCCACGAGCAACAGGATCCGCGAAAAAACAAGGGGCAGACATGCCTAGAGAAAGTTTGGGCAGCCAGTGGTTTAGAAATTACACCTTAGAATCTGATACATCGCTCTCAGACATTTCCAAACCAAGTATACAATTTTTACATCTCACAAATCTACATTTTTTTTCCAACATTTTTGTACCGCTAATGTTTTTGTGTGTTAGATTTCAGCAGTAACGTAGGGAATATATTGCAGGAAGGGGGACTGAATACGACCCGACCTAGAAAAAGTTCTGTAGCGTCAGATGGGAAAAAATCCCATATGAGTAGGTCAGGCAAGAAGACCAAGGGGAGGAAAAGTTTGGCTTTTACCGAGTTTGGGCAGTTCAGTGACGATTCTGGTTCGGACGAAGACACCATGGTAGGGAACCGCAAGAGTGACGGTACAGAAATGACGAGTTGCGGTGGCGATATGTTACGAGATTTTGACATGGCCATCAAGCTCGCGCCATCGTCCCAGTCTCAAAAGGTCCCCGAAGAGGAACCACCGTCCATGTCTCAACCTACTCAATCCAATCGTAATTTCGCACCGGACTCCCCTGAACTACCTGTCAGAACTTCTTTTGCGCCAAGGATGAGTGAGTTCGCACCACCTGGCAATTGGAACACTAAGCCGTTATCACAGCCCTCTACTATCATGGAGGAGGAAGAGCTCGCCCCAGCCGCTCCTGGCCTGAAAACTATTACTGAAACGGTTACCGCACCAGTACCTAAACCATCCCCGGTCGCTTCTAGTTCAAGTAGGGGGCCGTCGGCGGAAACGGAATCAGATCCTGTGAAGTTGTTGTTGGGCAAGTTGAACACAAGAGATAGCCCACGGTTTGAATCTCTACCAGAATCTATTACGTCTTTGCCGGAGAGTTCCCACCCTACAGGTGGTGCTTCCCTGACTGATCGTGGATCTTCGCTTGAATTAACATCGGGTTCATCGACTACAGGTGGTCAGTTCCATTTCAACATCTCCGGCAACCAGCTTCAGCAGATTGAAGTGCCCAAAGCTCCTGAGCCTGGTAAGATTTCATTTTCGTTTAGGCCGGTGACAGAGGAAACCCCAAAGGAAACCGTCGTGGAGGAGAAGCCTGCACCTGTGAATATCTTCAGGCCATCCCCGTCCCCTGAGGGTCATGTCCCAGGCATGACGCCAAAAGCGACCCCCACCCTTCTCCAACAAACACCTTTGGATCGTCAAGTTGTCGCTCCTACCCCTGCGACGGTGTTGGATCCTCCATTTACAGCAAAGCCAGGCCCCACGTTACAGCCGAGTACACAGCAGAAGGAGCAGGAGAAGCTGAATGCGGAGAAGCGTAAAAGCATGGCTACAGGTCGTAAGAGTGCTGTTCGTCCATCTTTCGGTCATGGCGGTGTACCCGTCAACAAAGAAGCGGAGTCCGGCGAAATTCCCGACATCATCGCTGAGTTACTTGGCCCTGATCCAATGAGCTTCCTTGATGACACGGTTGAGCAGCCCGCTTCAATCGCTCCAACGGAAGCAGACCCCTCGCCCAACCGCGATAAGCAGCTGAACATCTTCACACAGGAATCCGTTCTGGAAGCCAACGAGTTGAACTTCTTCACGCAGGAGTCAATTCCTGAAGAGCCGAAAGTAAGCAAAAAGGATGAAGATTCTGGCAGGAATTCGGATCAAGCGTTTTTCGATTGCGAAGAGGTGGAGATGGATACAGATACCGACAAGAAAGAGTTCCCCCCGCACATCAAGTCACTTTTTGAAGACGATTCTTTTACAAAAGATCCTGTGGATCCCGCCCCTCAACCATCCCCTACCAATTCGCTCTCGCTGTCCCAACCCGCTCCCACGTCATTGTTCTCACAGCTTGATACGAGTGCGCCGTCTCTGACCCAACCCGATGCCCGCTACAGTGTCGCTAGCAGCATGAGCATGGCCAGCAGTGCCCCCGGTCCAGCGGGTGGAGCTTCTACTACCCCCACGCAGCAAAGCGCGCAAGGATTTCAACTTGATCGTAAGCCTGTTCCGTCTCCGTTCTTGGACAACCGTCACATGTCTATCACGAGTGAAGACCTGCACGCTGAAGATGAAGCAAATTCCAAGCCCAAGAAGTTGGAGTTGCAACCATCTGAAAAACAAAAGATGGCGGAGCAAGAAATCGAGGTGGTCTGTGCAGGTCGGCAATCGATAGCACAACCACTTATCCCGTTACAACCAAATTCCACAGTCCCCACGCCCAAGAGAGATGCGAACAAGGACAAAAAGGGCCCATCGGACGCAAGGTCTTTGAGCCAGCTTTCTTCGCAGCCTAGCATGAGTCAAGTATCTTTACCTGATACCTTGATGCAGACGCCTATGGGTATCGCCGCCAGAGGTACAAGTTTGGATGAGTACGATTACGCCCGCATGCCCGCACGTCAACTAACTCCCATCCCCGAAGGCGAAAACGAAAACACAACGATTTCTGAACGTTCCAGCGCTGTTTCTGAACTACCTGTGACGACGCTGTCCGCAGCATTGGCAAGTCCTGCTCCACCTAAACAGGACGAAACCGAAAAGCAAAAGGAGAAGGAGAAGAAGGAAGCCATGGCTCAGGGTACACCGAAAGACATGGAAAAGCGCGTTTCGAGTGTCGGCGATGGCAACAGTCCCACTGATAATTGGTTGGGCAGGCCAAGTGCTGGACCGTCCAATTTCCCATCTCTTGCCGAGTACATGACACGCAAACCTGAGAACGAGGTTTGGAACAGTCCCAGTGAAGAGTCGCCCCAAAAGAAAACGGAATCACGTATTGTTGTCGAGACCCCTGGTAAGAAGACTGTCCTTCGAGCTAGAACTCCTCGCAGCTCAGCTCGTAAGACCTCCACTACGATTTCTTTCCACATCACGTCTCCTGCTCCAAGGCGTACTGGCGGACAGACAGGGGTCAGTCACAACACTTTCAATTTGTCCGTTACCAGCGGTGAAACTGGAAATCTTTTGTCAACTTTTGACACAGCCAGTGGACCGAATGCCATTACCAATGGTGGCAAGCGTTCCGAAAGTCGTCTTGGTGGTGGTCGTTTGGACGAGGAGGACGATCTCAGCAGCGAAATCGCAGCAGGACTTGGAGGTGCCAGTGCTAGCAAGATGGGTCGGACACCACGTGAGGATACCGACATGAGCATGGCCCTTGGACAGACCACTATGTTTGGCGGCCTCCGCCCCATGCAAGAAGATACGGATATGAGCGTTTTACGCAAGAGCATGGCCAGAGGCATGGCACCCTTCGAGCGTGAAGATTCGTCTATGTCCATCGCGGGCGCAACTCTCACTCAGATGGGCGGTCTGTTCCAATCAAGTAACATTGCTGTTGAAGCAGCGGCAGCGGCTGCAGCACGCGATCAACAGCAGTCAACAGAGAACAAGGAAAATTTCCAAGAGAAAGCCGACCGAAGGAAGACCATGGATTTCTTTGGACGAAGCAAGAAGGAAGTTGCTCCCGATCCGGGTTTGCTTGATGACGCCAACCTCGATACCGACGATGAGGGCGAAGGAGCCGGCGGATTCAAGGATTACGAAACACCCCAAGCACGTAAGCCGATGTTCGAACAACAATCCGCAGTGCCCGCACCTAGCGCAAGCAATTTCATGCCGATGGCCACTGGTCATATGGACGGTTTCAGTTCAGATTCCTCATCGAATGACGAAGCCGGCCCACCTCCAAATCAACCCATTCCGATCATGGCGCCTATTTCTGGTGAAGTCGGTAAGGAGCCTGCGTTCATGCAGCAACAGAAGGAGAGCACCACTCCCCTCATGGACAAATCCGATGACAGTTTCACTTTGATTACCAAGGCTCGCGACGCTAACAATACTGTTACGCAGATGGGCCCAAGGGGTTCACCGATCTCTGTACCCCCAGGTAGTCCTCGTGGCAACACTGTATCTGGTTTGGAAGGATTGGAAGATTCTATCCACGATGCAAGTGCTTATCTGAAACCTCCGGATGTCAGTGGTATGCGTCGCCCTGGTAATTCTGGACTTTCCCCTAACGCTAAGCGCGCTCGGCATGGTGGAGGTAATGTTGCGGAGTTGGTCAGAAACAGCCCACGTAAGGGACCTGCGTCTTTTGGAAGTGTGACCGCACAACTGCAACGCCCTCCGCCTAGACGTGGCAGTCCACAACCCCAAGCGCAAGCGAAACCTCCTGGTGAAGTGCCGTATGTACCCTCTGGCATCCATGAATTTGGTTCTCGTCCTAATTCACCTCGCGGCGTCGCTCAGTTTGGAGCACCGTCACGACAAAGCTTCGCGCAGAGAATCGCAGAGGCCAGCTACGCCGATCCTAAGATGGGAAGACCCAACGCCACACCAGAGTTCAATACTGCAGCCCCGGCTCCACGTGTTTATTCTCCTCGCGCTATGCCGCAAGTGCTCAGTCCATGGGCCGCTGAAGGTTACGAACAGCCCAATTACCAGAACCGCCCTCGTCCCAACGTCGTTTCCTCGCCAATGCCAACACGAAATGTCGCTCTCGATTCTGCTACCCCGCGCCTTCAACTCACAAGTACGTTGTTTCTTTCTATCATGTCATAAATTTTATAAAAACTTTTTCAATTTCCCATCAATGTATTGTTTTGTAAGGTCCCAAAACTAGTGCCCGGCACATGGACCTGTCCACGCCTGCCAAGTTCCCCGGCTTGGAGATGCCCACACCCCATAAGTACCAGAAATCCATGTCTATTGAGATGACCGGCATTCCCAGCCACGACGTTACTCGTACGTTTTTACCAGCACAACTCAAAAAACCTTTGGTATGAAAGTAATCATTTCGTTTTCAATGCATTTTTTGGTATGTTGTGAGGTGCGATGATTGGCCCTCTGGGATGGTATTTTGAAGGTTTGCCAGCCACCGAGAAGCGCAACTCCCCCTTGGCGGACATCCGTACCAGAGGTTGTGTCGAGATGAGTGTCGTGACGCCAGAAAACCGCGTAAAATATAGAAGTTCCGTCAAGTACCGCCGTATCTATTCTACGCAAACCGAAGTACTTTATTTTCAAAGAACAATTATGGCCAAACTATGTTCAAGGCGTTGATTTTGGTTCTGAAAGCGTTTGTTTTTGTGTTAGATCTACCTCATGTGGCCCATGGAGAACATCGTCTTCTTCCAACAACAACCCAAAGAGCATGGCGAGGCGGAAGCATCTGCCCTCTGCGACATCCGTCTGAATCCTGAGCCGTTCGCAAGTATTTTCAAATCCTAAAAACATTTTGTTTCAAGTCAACATGCATGTTTGAAGTACTTATTTTTTTTTGCAACAAGATATGCGCTGGCAGGGCGAGTTTTTTGAATGGTGGAAACAGGTCACGCTCAACGATTTCGCATACACCTTCAAAACACCGCCCTCTTGGGCCAAGTAACAACCATGACATTTTTCACTAGATTTGAGCAAACATTTTTTTCAGAGCAAATATTTTTTTGTAAAACAGGATCCCGATGTCCAAGAATGCTCTTGCGATTGAGTGGTTCAACGAGGCTATGCAGGACCTCGAGTTTTTGCAGTGGGAGATGCACCGTTTGGACGTTCATTGGCCTCAAGGCGTCGTACATATTTTTTTCTCTCAAACACGAATATGTCCATGTCGTACACTACATTTAGTGACTACAATACATGTTTTTGTACCGTTGCTGTTAGAATTATACCATGGAAAAGTATGAACGCAATGAACATGCACGACGTGATGGCGAAACCGGCATGCAGGTTCAGGTCCAACTCGTCCCTCACGAGGAATACCTGGACAGAAACGGTGAGGGGTTCAAGCGGACTGGAACTCTGCCGTGTCCACCTTGCTTCAGATGGCGTGCTACGTGCCGCAATCGTCGTTGGCATGTTGAGCTCACGGCCGACACGCTTGCCCACATGAATCCATGCGTAAATTGTTAGCAAAAAAACAGTAAAATATGATTTTGGAGCAAACATTTTTTTGAAATCCCTACTTGCCGTGGCGGCCGCGCGATGCAAGAAGCGGCCGCGCTCTTTTCTCCGAGCGCGGCCATCACGGCAAGAAGGGATTTCATAAAAATATTTGCCCAGTAGACCAAACATTTTTTCACACAGACGTATTTTTGTGTGTTTAGCTCGAGCACAACCTGGATCTTCTAAGGGCTCAAGACAAGGCGAATGAAGTCCTTCGCGCCTCGCCACTACGCCAGCCAGCGCTCTACGACTCCCTCTACGCTGCTGTGGCCGACATCCGCATCCAGTACATTTTTACCTTACCACAATATGTTTTTCTTTTCAACATCTTATTTTCATGAGTGTGCTTGTTCAAAATAGGTATGGTGCATACCGTCTCGCGCCCTTTGGCCCTTGGGTCTGCCGCCGCAATCTTTGATCACTGAATCATACCGTATACACCATCATAACACACACCTGTACATACCTATTAGCACCAAAACACAGAATGTTCAATAAACAGCTATAAATTTGAATGGATGCCAACATGTATAAAAACATTTTCTTCGCTTAAATTAAACAGTCAGTCAAAACAACTACAATTGGTTACATTACTATTTCTGACCTTCAAAAGTAACAATAAAAGAATTCAAACAACAATATTAACCCAAATGATGAACACAAAATCAAATTTCTTGAATGATTTCCAAACTTAGCTAGTAAACATTAATACTCCATTAGTTCAAACAAATTTGTCAAGAAGTTTTCTTGTGTTCAAGAAAATTCTTGACATCGATCAAAACAATATTAAGTATCAATTAAAATGATCATATTTGTACTAGTAAAACCAGTAGTTACTCATTTATACATACATTATCACACTTGAAAAAGAGTAAATTCGATTAATTAATTTAGAATAACATCTTAGTTGCATCATATTATCGACCATAAGATACAAATAAATATCAACATTAGAAATTTGTCAGAAAGTATTGTTTTGAGTGTTGTGTGAAAGAGTTTGTGGCGTGGAAAACAATTGTAAACAAATCCGTATCTCTGATCTCATTCCTGTATATCTCCAAATGACTTTTTATTTTTGGTTGTCCGCAAAAAAAGTTTAATATCTCGGTCCTGTTCCGTGTTTAGCGGTGGTTGGACATTTTTGTTATCGAGAACAAAAGGACAATTTGAAAAAAGTTACCACCGCTTTTTGAGGGAGTATTTCCTTTAGACATTTATATCCATCCATTGCATTTTTACAAAAAGATTATCCGCTCACAACAAAATTCTATTTCCTACTAATCATGTCACCAAGAAAGTACAAAATGGAGGAGGTGGCCATCATCCATGGAAAAGCATACGATTTAGCCGCTTACGCCCCTCACCACCCGGGCGGATCCGTCATACGCCTCGGCATTGGTAAAACAATTTTTCTTTTTTCAAATTTTGTTACACGAATGGTTTTTAACGTTTTGATTTTCAATGTTGTAAGGGCGTGATGCGACAGAGCTGTTCGAGCAGTACCATGCGATGAGCGATCCGGAGCGTATCAAAAAAGTCATGAAATCCTACGAAGTTGAAATGCCAGAGGGCAAATTACCAATCCGGTACGAATTTGATTGGCCACAGGACTCTAAGGAGCCGGATTTCTACAACACTCTAAAACAACGGGTCCAGGCTCATATGAAGGGCAGGAATCACAAGTGCACCTGGCAGAAATACATGCTACGCGCCTTTTTGTTTCTATGCTTTCTGTGTACGAGCAAACACTTTTTCGACAGAAGTAAATCATTAGTTAAATGCCATTCATGAATTTTGCTTTTTTGTGTGTAGGTGTGATTAAGCCGTACTGGCGTGGAGAGTTGTGGACGTTCCCAGTCATTTTCATGGCCCGTTTCCTACTAGGAATCCAGTTGCAACATGACGTATGCCATGCCTGCACCTCAAAGCACCAAATCGTCAACGATGTACTATCGGTCGTAGCTTCTCTTTTTGGCGGCTTTAAATCTTGGAACTGGGCTTTATGGCACGATGTTGGTCATCATATCCACGTCAATATAATGGATTTCGACATTACCTTCAAGGGTAAGGAAACGGTCAAGAAACTATCTCGAGGTAACGGTTGGGTATTTTATTTCTTGGCTTTTACGATGACGTCGGAAGTTACTCCCTTACTTGAAATACCCCTGTGGCTAAACCTCTCTACCAAAGTTACCAAAAACGTACACCTCGCACATCTAGGCTTACGTGATTGGCTCATCCCTTCCCTGGCCGAATTAATTTTCCGGTACGTTTTTCTAATCCACCCCTGTTGGTATCTTGGAGTCTCCTACGGGTTAACGTATTCACTCATCATACACACTGTATGTGTGGGCGGGCAAGCTCTGATCGTGTTCCCATCCCACCCCGGCGAACCACCCGAACCACCAACCAAAGTGCTTACAAACCTTAAAAAATTCAAAATCAAAAAGGTTTTTGCTATGAAATGCATTATTTTTTTTGTAATAGAATTGGGCGTTGCACCAAATCTCCGCCTCCGCTGATTTCGCGACCACGAGCGTCTTGGCCAACATGATTTCTGGTAAAAAGAAAATTTCAAACAACGATCAAAAAAGTTTATGTTAAAGAGAAAGTTGGTAACATGCATTGTTTATAGGTGGTTCGAACACGCATACCATGCACCATCTGTTTCCTGCCGTGGACCCGGTGCATTTCCCAGAGCTCATGCCCATCTTTTTCTCGACGCTCAAGGAATTCGGCGAAGTACGTTTTCACAACGTTTTTCATACAATTTTTCTTGCAACAATAATATTTTTGTATGAAAAACAGGAGGGGAGGCATAATGAAAGTGCTTCGTTCTTTGAGTACCAACTCAACATGTTTAAGTGGGCAATGAACGGTGAGTTCTTAGGTAAGGATGGACGAAGAAAGAAACAGGACTAACCAGTATAAAATATCATATATTTTCACAACATAAATTTGTACTCGTACAGAAAAAATAAAACCAAGAACAATAAGAGATTTTTCTAACCATCTCGTTCTTACCATTTTTTGCAGTTTTCAGCAGTAATTAAGCAGCATTTTTAAGTTCTAAACGTATTTTTGAAATTTTCGCAGCAGCCCAAATTAAACTTTTTTTAAGAAAATACCCAGTCATCTTGGTGAACGATTCGTATCATGTTGTATTGTAAAAATTGTTTGTTAACCCATACCAAATAATTAAAACGTTTTGAAAATGCATATAACAAAACTTTGTAACAAAACGTTATAAAATCCTGGGTAAACGCAAGGGCCCGATGGCTCCGGCTCATTCAGACAGAAATTTATAAAAGGCTGGAATTTACAATTAGGTTGGGATAATTACCAGAGGTTCTTTAGGTACTAGTTGCTACGAAGCTACGCACATTAGCTGTGTAAAGGTGCTGTTACGGTCTTACTTTACGTTCGCTACCCGTCGCTCCTCGTTCTTGTTCGTACGATTTTCTACAGACCAATTTTTTCAAACACTAACGGTTCTTAAGCGTTGGTCACCAGAAAAGTGTGCGAGAAAACAATTTGTTTGACACCAGTAACTTCTGGAAGAACTTTTTTAGGTTCATGTAAGTAAGGTGAACTAGAAAATTTGAAAATTGTGTTACGCGTATAGTTTTACAAAAAGTGTTGACACGTTTGTGGAAAAATACCGAAACATTGGCCCACCCATCATCATTTTTGTCCAATTTCCACCGCTTCACATTTTTGTCATCATTTGACCTAAAATATTACCAAAATGAAACTACAAACCATTTTTTCTAAATCGACGTACTAACCGCCAAAACCAGAGCGCCCCCCAAGGTGCGACCACACATCAGAACAAACAAAAGTTTGTTATATTTATTACAACAATAAATATTTCCCTAAACATCCAACATCCAGACAAGATGATTGCGCTCTAAAACATCTGATACAAAACGGTTCGCGCTTCTGAACTCGAGTTTCCGTCGCGCAAAGCACGAATTGCAAAAGCAATCTGCAGTTACAATATCAATCGTCGAAGATCTTGATTTTTGACATCCGGATTTACAATAATTCCATTACAATTTTTGAACTTTTTGTCATTTTGTAAAAATATAATTGATACACTTTTTGAAAAACTATTTTTTGCCAATATTTGTATAAAAATACATCAATATCGTACGTCTAGACACAGGACCGGATTCAGCGACGAAACTAGCTTTTATAGGAGACGCTACAGGCAACCTGCCGCTTCGCAAAATATACAATTCTTAAATCTGCACAGTTTGATTTGAAAAACTTAAACTACTAATTACAGCTAACACCATTACATTTTGAGAATTTATAAAATTACAATTTTCACATTACGACGTTCGGATAGAATATTGAAGAGAATTAAGTTTAGGATTGATGGTGGCGTTTGTCTTGAAAAGGCGCATTGCGCGCATTTGGACTCCCACGTTTATCGCCAGTGAATGCAATTTACGCCGGTGTATACGATATTCTAAAACTGACTTTGATATTTTATAGTATTTCGTCGACAAAACCTACTAAAAATTAATTTCAACCTTTTGAACATCTGAAATCTGACGTAAACTTGTCTAGTTACATTTTTTGAAAACCAAACTTTAACTTTTTTCTTATCTAACCAATCTTATCTAAAACATCGCTATCTAAACAATTTAAGAAAACCAAATCTGATTTACTAAATCAGAACCAATAAGTACACTTAAATAGTTAAATAACCTCTTAAAAGTACTATAAAAAAAATCTACAACTAAATAAAAATATGACGTCACCGTCGCCAGATTTACAACCTTCTTATGACCTTACGGTGTCGTCCTCAGGGCTCGGGCCAGCCGAAGAGCCATATGGGCAATTCATCTTCCATCTGTAAAAGTTTTAAATTTTCAAACAAAAACTGTAAAAAAAATTTCAAAACAACGTTTTTCATGTAAAAAGTAAAGTCTTTTTTAACAAAACATAGGCACCCAGAAACGGGATCGATGATGGAAAAATGGTTGGTGAGCACTAGAGAGGTCGTTGCCAAGAATTGCGGGATGGATGACTCATACTTGTAAAAAAAAATGCAAACATTTTATCAAAAATTGTTGTATCTTCATAACAGTTTGTATTGAAATGTTTTTCAAGGTATCCTCCGCATGTAAGTATGTCAGGATGGGTGCATACGACCCATGTGAAAATGGAAAAGGTGGTTACGAGGTTGCAGGAGCTCATCCAGGAACGTTTGACCACCCTTGCTTCTTTGTACATTGGAATTTCCTTAACAAAATCCAACGTTTTTGTTTGTTTTTGAGCAAACATTTTTTTGTACAATTTTAGGCCGCCAGGTTCAGCGGTTTTCTGCTCGCCATCAAATGCCCAAGGGCCGGGAAGATTATACGTCGACGTATTTTTTATAAAACCTTTCAAGAACGTTTCAGAAAAACTAAAACTTGAATTTTTGTAAAAATATAGGGGAGTCATGCGAGTTTGAGCACGACTGCTCAAACCCCCGGAAGTACGGCGGCAGACAAGAAGCTCCCTGTATTCACACCACAAAACATTCCTTACCATCACGAAAAAAATGTTTGCTCATACGTTTTGAACACTGCATTCTATAGGAGGAACCAGCTTTTGCAATGGTAGAGACAGAGGAGAAAGGGGGGAACAGTGCGAGTGCTGCAACACCTCCATCAGGATCTGATGAAAAACCAGAAAGCTCGCTACCAATTCCAAAGCCAAAAGAAAGGGAAAGGCAAGGGAGTATGAGAGGGTACCGGGGGAGTGGGTACGTACAGTCGGAGAAAACGACCTGTAGTGCGCTACCGATACCGCCAGATCAAGTCGCATTCTTAGGAAGGATACTTACAACAGAAACGGGGTATACACTATATACACATACAACAAACATTTTTCTCGAACAAAATTTCTTACCGAACATTAACAAAATCTTTCACCAAGCAGTTTTTGTCAATATGTTGAATCATTGATATTTTGCTGTAAAAATAGGTATGTATTGAATGACCTCAGCTCGGCGTTCCTGCACCAGCTGATGTTGGACATAGATTTCGAAACGTACCTCTTCTTCAAATAATATTTCTGTATACATTTTGTTTTTGTAGTTCGTAAATTTAAAATTTACAAGTTTTGTCGTTTGTTTTAAAGGGCGGATGATGTGGTCATAAAAGGGAAGCCGATCAATCATATTACATTAGCCAACGGCCGCGACGTATTTTTTTTCTTTAACAAAGTCTTCAAAAATTTAGTTTTTGAAATTGTAAAATTTAATCTGTTTTTGTGTAAAAAATGCTAGGATGCCGCGGAGAGGGATGCCATCATGGAGATTTACACGAGGGAGTTTTGTCGGTATATCAAGCCCGATAGCCCTATAACGCGGTGGCAGATAGTTGTGTACGATACCATGATATTAGTTTTTAAAGGTTTGGTTTGTAGTAGGTTGTAATGTTGGTAGATGAGATGGTGCTCAATTCAGGCAACCTTTTTTCTCATAAAAACGTCTGACCATGGACATAGAGCTTGGGCGCCATCTGAAGTGTTTAAAAGAGGCATTCCGCCTGCCTCACCGCCCATCAGCGGTTTACGAAAAATTCAGCCCCGCGGCGGCGGCGGGCGTTTTTCCAACTTGAGTTTAAGTATACCTGCCCCAACCGGTTTTGGTCCGTTCTACGCAATCTTTTGTTGTATTTTTGTTGCTTTTACCGTTTGTTTTGTATACCTGCCCAAGTTTCGAAATGAGGCGGCGAACACCAAAAGGAAAGGTCGAGGAGCTCGGCCCCCACACCCTGCACAAGTTCGCGACGATACCGGTTTGGATTACCGAGGAGACCGAGAAGAGACCGCGGTGCAGTTCGGCAACTACTGGCATGTACGATTTTTTACAGTTTTTTCAACGAGTTACATTCAAGATTTTCAATTTTATGTCTTATGATTTAAAAAGTATGTTTGCTGGTAACATAATTTTAGGACCGGCGAAACAGATAAATCCCCCTGATCCATGATCCCCCAAAAACCAATATCCAGTTAAAAATTAAAATTGTAAGTAGTTGTAAGTGTTTGCTCCTGAGTCAAACATTGATCAACGCATTTTAAACGTTGCAAATTTGCGGCGAGATTAATCATTCTTAAATCAATCATTTTCCTGAGTACATAGCCATCGAGTCAGATTGTCATCAAGCATCGTTGGTGTTTTTATTTGAAAATGTTTCGTCAGAAAATGTTAGCAAAGGTTGAAAAAAAATAATTGTTAGAATTTTGTGAAAGGAAGTGATTTTGTGTGAAAGGAAATGTGCCAGTCGAAAAAA
>JACLAD010010858.1_pt1 | contig 23584 bp, 28 predicted proteins | sample 8027901 | NCBI WGS metagenome assembly JACLAD01 (sample SAMN15725071, study PRJNA655200) | protist metagenome | isolation source: fluorescence activated cell sorting (FACS) single amplified genomes of... | place: Spain: Blaines Bay Microbial Observatory, Mediterranean Sea | collected 2016-07-05 | reverse complement strand
GACCCGTCATCATCAGTGTTGGTACCAATAACCCGCCAAACATGACATCCTTTTTGAACCAATCTGCCCAAATCTTTGTAAACATTGATATCATCCGGAACGCGAACATCGGCATAGTAGGTACTTCCACGATGTACACGAGACAATCGCAAGACCCGCTGCAGAGAATTTTCCTTAAATATGACAAAGAATGTTAATTTTTCACAAAATATCGACAATCAAAAGAATACGATTCTAACATCCCTTCATTCAAACCATGTAACCACCTTTATCGATTTTCCACTGGAAATCTTGGTACGCAACCAAAACCGGATTTTGATCCTCAGCAATTGCTTGCGTTTGAACAACCTAAAAACAAAAAAAAACAATGTAGACAACCATTATAAACCAAATTTTGAATAAAATGTAATGATTCCGAAATTCAAAACATCAATTCTGTATTTTCTTTTTATCAACATCTCTTTCTAAGACTTCGGGGGAAGATCTCCCCATTTGGTCATCCCAAATGACGTTGCGGAAGGTTGATTGTGTTGGTCGCGGCTGTTTTGGCGGTGACGGTGGAGGTGTGGGTGCTGGAGATGGCGCTGCTGATGGAGCGAGTGAAATGCTTTTTCTTGGGAGAGCAGAGGCGGGAGCAGAGGATGGCGACGGCGATGGAGAAGATGCACGGCCAGTACGTACGGGAGCTACAGAGGGAGTTGTCGTACGAGCGTTACGCGGCGCGACAGCCGCCGACGACGGTGCTGCAGATGGGGCTAGGTTTCGAACATCTGATTGCTCTTTCTTGCCAGGTTGTTTTGAACCAGACGTAATTTTAGTTCGCGATGCCCTCACCTGAAGAAATGCACACCCCCCCGAGGCAAAATCTTTAGTAAACGTCTGCACTGCAAACGGTGATTCTTTCGGTTTGCTTGCCCGGATCTCTCTCCGCCACTCCGCGATTTCATCATATCGAACTTTCCTACGCTTCTCTTTATTTTGTGGTTGATTAATATCTATCAGATACAATTGAAAATCATCTGGACCAGCTCCTTGTCTCACGGCACCAGCCACGCGCCAAACTTTTCCATCACTTGTAACACACATTTTCCCAACGCTATGGTGAATCTCAATCTAAAAATCGAAAAAATAATAATAAAAGATTGATGGATTTGAAGGACAGATCAAACGAAATCATAAAAATTTGAAGAAAAATTTGAAAATTTTGCATTTTTTGAAAATATGATTTCGCTATTTTTTTGTAGCTCAAAATCCATTTCTTGGACTTGATTGGCATACACGATTCGCGTCAAACCAACGTGTGGTCCAAAATTTCCCTGTGGGACTCGAATCCTGTATACCTTATGCTCGCCGCTCATTCCACGATCAAGGATCGTTCCGACATCAACAATTTCCCAGATGTGTTGTCCATCCATATACGGAACGAGCAAAACACAACTTCTGCTATGAGTTTGCTTAAATTCCACCGCGTTCTTCTCGCCTTGCCATACAATTGATAGGTCCATAGTATCGAATTCCGATGTTCTTACATTTACCAAACGGTAAGTAACTTCTTCAGGTTTAACCCACGCGTAGATGATTTGATATTCTTCTGTCATTGATTGATGGGTGATGTACGCGCCAATGCATGGATCGAGATCGTGCACCTAAATAAATGTTAAAAGAAAACAGTGAATTTGTATCATAATTTGCAAAAAATCAACCTCTGTGCTTGATTTTTTTCACTTTTTGTATTTTTTGATTAATTACGGTTTGAATAATCTTTCGCCCAGAGCTTCTGTCATCTCGAGATATCTCGAACACACGAGTGCGGAAGCAATATCCAGCCCTCTGAACATCCCACTGTGCTCCACCGTATGAAATCTGCATCGATTCCTTCGGTGCAACTGCATCCCAAACAATTTCTCCATGACAGCTAACCGCAGCTCGTTTTTCAGATGAATGTTTGGAGGAAGATGCGGACCCTGGAGAGGGTGCGTGTCCGGCTGCCCTACTGGAATCGAATGATTGTGAACAAGTCATATCACCACCCTCGCATTTTTGAGGTGCGGCTGCAAAAGAACCAAAAGATTTGCCACCTACAACTTCAGTGCCGGCGCACTTCAGAGAACTTCCACCAGGTGGTGAAATTGAGGCAGACTTTTGTTCCGCCCCCCATGCGTGGATTGGTGTGGGAGGACCGCCACCTTTAGATACCTCCTTGTGCTCTTTTTTCGGTTCAATTGCCATAAGATCTCCATCTGCACTTGTCACCTGCTTTGAAACCACTCTGACAGGTTCATCGGCTGCTGACGCGCCAGCAACTTCACTTCTGTCCAGCTTTGGCAATGCATTTGCGAAGCCATAGAACGTAATTTCGCCCGTGGGCTTTGGTGGCCTGATTGGAATTGGCCTGACATAGACACAGTGCTCAACTGGCGTCTTACCGTGACTAACATCTTTTCCGCCGAACTAAAAAAATAAAAATGAACAAAAAATGAATGGCCTCGAATCAAACATAATGACAAAAAGTATGTACATGTTGACGTTGCTGTAATGTTAGGCCGGAACTTGCTTTGGGCTTGTATTCAGCTCTTCTCCCAACTGCGACTGCAGATGCAGATGGACCAGCTTGTGACCCTCCGCCACCTTCTCCAGACCGATAGACCCCACCGTGAGATCCTAAAAGCAGAAAAATGCGTATGAAATCAAAAAAAAAATTTCATAAAATCGTTTGCAAGCAATCGAAAATTATTCCATTGTTGAACCGGAACCATCACCCATAGCAGAACGACGGCCACTCCCGGCTTCCATAAAACTCGAATCGTTCGCAAAATAAGTATCGTCCATTTGATGTTCAAAACGGTGAAAACCAGTAACTGATACCAAAAACACCATTAGCATTTTACCACTGGCATTAATTTCAATCATGATTATATCTGTATTAATATATTTATCACTCAAAATTTAATTAGAAAGACTTCTCTGTTAATATGATGATTGATCTTAACCAAAAAAAGATAATGATGGTAAGCGGAAAAAATCACGCATGATATAAAAGATATGAAAATGTTTGTATTAAACATCGGAAAGGGAACTACACTATTCACACCGCAAACACAACGGCTGAGAAAGAACGATTCTGGTAAAAATCAAAAGTGCTGAAAAATATTTTTTTACTCAATGTGTTTTACCAAAATAATAATTTTTCAACCAAACGTCACGAGCACTTCTTCACGCAGGTTTTTTTGTGGAATCAAACGGTATATATTTTCCTCTCTTAGGAAATCAAACGAAAATGTTTTTCGTCTTTGCTACGTAACGGGATTTCTAAATACTAATGACCATCTAAAATGAATGCTAAATTTCTACCAGTAATCATAAAAATTAAATCCACTGAAAACTACTATCTAAAATAATCTCGAGATACTGGATGGCCGCAATTTCACAGAATTAAGGACACATCATATTATACTGCGAATGAATGCACGGCGAACAACTATCGATTTCTTGGGCCCAGATGTGCGGAAGAATATACTTGGGTCTCATCCGCATCGCAGAAGCATGGCTGCGCTGTGCGTGGTAAAAACGAACATCTCTATATGAGCACATCATGTATAACATCGGCCAATGTTTGGGGCGCAAAATGCCATAAAAAGTACACTTGCAAGTCGGAGACCAAAAATTGCGTGGAATATGGAATGGAAGATTGAAAACAAATGCTCATGTCTCGGTAATTGCATTTACTGTTGCGCATCGTATTGAAATGCATATTTGTTTCTGTCATCAACCAACCAAACACTAATCCATTTCAAAACAATGGTTAGACTTCTCTAAACTCCAACACATCACCGAAAACCATCTCTAACCAACAAAAAAACATTTATAACCTATACAAAATCACCTCTAACCTACAAAAAACACCTCTAACCTACAAAAAAATGAAAAAACGATCTCGACCAGATTCGAACTGGCAATTCCGCCTTCAGAAGACGGTGTGATACCATTTCACTACGAAATCAATTTATAATGAAGGACTTCAATTGGTTACTTTACTTTCCAAAATGAAGAAAATCATTGATTTTTCTTATAAAAAGAAACCTTAGAGTTCAAATTGTCATCATCAATTTTGATGAACTGCAAAATATTGAATCATAGTTCAGAACGATGCTACACCGTCTCTAACCTGTAATGCGCATGCCGCTAACCTCCGAAATATCATCAAAACCCTGCCTAAACCTTTAAAAACCACCCTCTAACCTCCAAAAATTGAGAAATTGCACCACCTCAGACTCGATCCTGAAAAATCTAAAACTCCGATATGTAAACTACAGAGTATCATAGCATCCCATCTCTAACCTCCAAAATAGCATCAAAAACCATCTCAAACCAATAAAACATACGCTCTAACCTCCAAAAAAATGAAAAAGTCCACCATCTCAGACTCGATCCTGAATATAAAAAACCGAGAGCAACCGCCATGGCGTCCTTGACCACCACCACGTAACCGTACTGCACACATTAAAGTTGCACAATTTGCTACTATCAATTTTGAATTCCAAGACTGGGCAATATTTGATTGATTTTTTCGATTTTGAACGATATTTGATAAAAAACTAAACTTTTTGCTTTGAACTCAATTTTTTATTTTAACGTAAAATATTTAGTTCAGAAAGCCTGAAACTGAACATCAATTTTGGCCGCGCATCAGCAATAGAATCAGAATTCTGACCTTACTAACGTGTAGATCTAGTCGTAAGCTGCCTGAATTCTATCTCAGAATATCCTTGAGGTTTGTAGTATCTCCCCAACTTCCAATTCAACAAATCCAAAATTTTGCAATTTTTATATCAAGCAAAATTTGAGTGTTTTGAAGCGACAACAACCACCAACAAAAATAAAGGATGTTGAATTAAAAAATGCTGTTTCTACGACTACAAAATAAAATAACAAACACTACAAATGTATATCAATCACCACCTTGAGGATTCTGCGATATTACCTAAATAACAAATTTACAAAATGATATAAAATTAATCAAAATGTGAATTGTTTTGATATTTTTGGATTGATTTTGATTAATTTTTGTTATTTTTTTCACACCAATCATACATTTTATGATTTTCTGGATCATTTGAATTTTTTTTGAATATCTAAAAATACAAAATTTGGCCTAAACCAAAAAAACACAAAAAATAACATAAAATCATCCGAAAAATGACTACATTTTATCCAATTTCGTAACTTTACTTTTTCAATTTTTTGTGATATTACCTCCTCAGCCACTATTTCCTCACCTTCTGGCAATTGATTTGGTTGTTGCAAAGCCTCTAACGGAACGGGCTCCCACTTATCCTCCTGATCTGATGCTCTTCGTTCTGGAAATAAAAATATTAATACATGTAAAAAACAAAAAACAAATACGGGTGTCGAAATTTGGGCAAATTTCATGCAAAATGATGTTTCTTAATTTGTAGTTTTGCACATTTTGACGTTTTTTTGTTTTTGTATTTTTTGAAATGCTAAAGATCAAAAAAATATATAATTTGATTTTTGTCATCAAAAACAGTCTGATTTTATAATTTTTTGCTCATTTTGACACAGTTTTTCATTTTTTTACTTTTTTCACACTTAATGAAAATAGTTTACCCTCTGCTCGTTGGTCGCCTGATGCATTATTGTTCGATGAATTTGAATTCCGCGCATTAATTGAGTTATCAAATGCTTCGATAGGGGTGTTAGACCGGTCTGGTTCGACTTTATTCGAACTTCGTGAGACTGGACTCGTGAACATTCGCCGCCATCCTCCCTTCTAGAAACGAAAAATGTTGAATAAAAATACAAAAATGGAAACGACATTGGAAAATCAGCGTATCAGAATGACTGCAGCAAAATCGATGTTGATTGAATGCTCTACAATTTTTCTTTTCATCACTAAATAAAACATTACATTTGAATGTACCATATTTTTTTGTGAAAAAACTTGAAATATGATCAAAATTTGCTCATTTTCACATCTTTTTTTTCATTTGTTTTACAACATTTCATTTTGAAATTTGATGTACCTTGTTCTCGCCTTCCTTGTCCTTCGATGGGGCGAATGACATGCTTTCCATCAAAGTAAGACTACCTCTTCGCGCCTTGTTAGTCGCGGATATAGCAAGAGATGTTAAAGCTTTGGATAAACCGCGAGAGCCGGTAAGTGTTGTTTGGAGGTCAAATTGGTATAACTCCTCGTCGGAGAGTAACGCAAATGGATGTGTGACGAGGAACTGGCGTACCATCTCCTTCTGATCAAGAAGATCAATAAATAAGAGATCGTTCACCTGCCTAACCTTTGAGATCATCACCGTAAGATCCTGGATCTGCTTGGCAAGAATTTTACCCTGCTCTATAAAAGCGAGGATGTCTTTGTCTTCATCGGTAGACGACACAGCAAGATTAGCTACCATCTGATCATGCTGGGCTTGGTGCTTGGTCATTTCCAGAATTCGCTGTCTTTCCCTCTCTAGCTCTTTGTTTTTCTCCTCGTTGCCTAGATAAATATCTTGGAACTTACTAGCAATAATCGCCATCGGCAAAGACATAATAAGAATACCAACAACCATACACACGATTGCAACCGCCTTTCCTCCGGTTGAACAGGGCACTTCACTACCGTATCCAATAGTAAACATAGTCACCACAGTGAACCACATTCCAATCGGGATATCCGACATTGTGTTGTATCGATTGCACGGTGCCAGCGGGCATTGGCATGGGGTGAAGTCATTGGGTCGGTTGTATGCACCAAGTGCACATGCCTGCACTTGATACGGTTGAAAATCCGGATCCATGCAGGAATCGAAAGAGCAAGCTGGTGGCTCCCAAACTTGATCAGGCCCAAACTCCTTTCGCATGGTAGCGTAACCGAAACTATCCAACTCGCTGAAACAACTCGGCACACACGCTGGTAAACAATCTTTGTAATCGGAGATTAAAAACATCACACTAGCACAGAGAATCGTCCAGATCAGCATTACAAACCCCATCAAGTACAAACTTTCACTACTCTGCGTGATACTCATCTTCAACGCGTGGGTTGTCTCACTTCCTTTTGCTGCACGCAGCATACGTAGAACCCTCGTTAAACGAACAATACGTAACACACGTAATCCTTGCGCTTCAACGTTCAATTCTGCGATCCAGGAGAGGAGTTCGATGTAAGTTGGTACGATGGCTAGAAAATCGAAGATGTTGAGGATGCTGGTCCAAAATTTCCATCGTGGCTCTGGCTCCTCGTCTTTGTCGATTGGTTCGACGTTGTAACACCACAACTTGAACGCCATTTCTAATGTGAACACCGTTGTGCAAAATATTTCTATTCCTAACCATAATCCAGGCAGCTTAATCTTATTATTTTCATCTTTCAGACTCGGTTCACTTTCTACCATAAATGTCACAACGGACACTAGAATGGTCAACATTAGAAATGCTGAGAACCGCGTTGCATTTTTGCCTAGTTCTGGGTATTCTAGAAAATCGTAAACACGTCGCTTGAATGATATTTTGGGTTTGGTAATTAAGAGCTTCCCGGACTTTGGATCTATTTTGATGGTCTTCAATCTGATATGACAAAAACGACATGAAAAAAAAAATCAGATGACAGATTATCTTAAAAAATCATAAGTGTTTTAGAAATGCTTGCGCATTTTTGTGAAACATCAAAAAACATTAAAATTTACAATTTAAATCAAAATCTGAAAATTGTGATTTTGCATCAAAATTGGTTAAAATTCGACCTTCGTGCTCGATTTTTTCACTTTTTTTTGATTTTTTGAAATCGACTTGTTCCAATTAGCTTTCGCTTTCTCCTGTTTGTCCTGCTTCAACTCCGCAGCCGTTTTTGAGCCTTGAAAAAACTTGCTCAGTTTTTGCTCTTGGCCAGCTTTGGCCTTACTTCCCGAGCCGACAACCATGGTTGTTTTATTTGTAAGTGTTTGGTGTAAGAAAAATTAATTAGTACAGAAAATCAAATCCTTCTGAGTAGATCAAAAGGAAAATTTTAGTAGTAAAAGAAGAAAATAAATAACCTAGAAACTAGATATAACTATGCAGTGAAACGCAAGAGAGCGTTCCAAAATTTGTAATTGTTTTAAGACACAAAAATTTTTAATTCTAGGTTGCAAACCTTTCATCCCAAAAATATAAAATTTTGAAAACATTTTGAAAATGTTGATTTGAAACAAACAAATCATGAAAAAATTGAATTTTTTGGAGAAAAAAGAAGTAGAAATAGAAGAAGAAAAAATATAAGTAAGAAGAGAAAGAATAGAAAAAATGGTGTGTGATTGGTTATGGTGGCAAACAAGACAAATGAATAAACACAAATGATTTATTATAGTTTGAAAATAATATGATGATATTTATGAAAACAAATGCACATTTCTACATTATTTCACATGTATTTCATCAAAAACTACTACAAAACACATCAATTTCCATGTCATTATATACAAAAATCAAATTTCACGAAATCAATCAATTTCACTTGCGCATATTCGGTACCACAGCTTGGCCGACGGCGAACACCTCATTTGCAAAATTTTTTTAAAAAATTCTTTTGGTTTTTTTGACGGGTATATTGTAAAAAATAATGTATTTGCACATCACGATACTGAATTGAAAATGAATCTTTTTTATTTTAAAATACTTCTTCGCCGGCCGGAGAGCGGGGGTCCATCATCGGCATCGGTTGCGCTTGAAACTGAGATTGGGCCTGCTGCTGGACTTGTGCGATGGGTTGCGGCTTTGGCTTTGCGGCCGTGGCTGCGCGACGACGGGCACGAGGTGGCTCCTCATCATACCTCATGATATAATATTTTTGGAAAAATGAATATCATATTCAAAATCGAACGCTTTTGTTTGTTTGTTACAACTTGTTTAAAATGACGCTAAAATTTTGGCACAATTTACAAGTGGCAATTTGAAAAAAATGTAGTTTGTGAAAAAATGAAAAATGTTGGAATTCGATCGTGATCATATCATTTTGTTTGAAAAAATACTCGTCATCGTCCTCATAATAATCGTCGCCAGAATCGCTGTATTGAGCTTCGTCCTCGTCCTCCTCTTCGTAACGAGGAGAAGCGACGCGGCGTCCACGACGACGTAAGAAATTGTTAGGGGATCCCATGTTAGACATGGCGTTAGCGGCAGCCGCGGCTGCGGCATCGGGGACAGCCGGGGGAAGAGCAGCCTCTGCGACAACTTGTGCCGCGGCAGCCTGAGCCTGTTCAGCAGCTTTCTGTGCGATTTTCTCAGCCGTTTCCGCGGTTTCTTCAACCTTTTTCTCAACGCTGGAAACGGTTTCCCTCAAATTGAATAACAATATGACGAAACGCATTATTAAAAAAAATCAAAAAATTATTTTTGGAAAATCAAAAAAACATCACCAGCTTAACTTTTTTCATCCAAAAACATTGTAGAAATCACTTTTTCTGCGTACACTCCCTTCTCGAGGCCTTCGACACGTTTTTCAAGTTTTTCAAACATATTATCAACATGCTTTTCAAGCGACTCTAATTGCTGCTCAAAACTCCTGTAATAACGTAAACCAAAATTATATTCTACGAAGCGAATGCAACAAAAATCAAAATCACGTACTTCTTCGGGGTATAGGCAGAGCACTTTTTGCAGGTGATCAATGTATCAAAACTTTCTTCCATGTCGAACGACTTCTTTCCAAAAAGATGTTCTTCGACCTGTTCATCATCTTCTCCAACAGCGTCTGAAATCAACAAAATGTGCATATTACAAAGATTTCTTACATATCTTGGTTGTAACAAATGAATAATTACCTTTGATGGTGCAGGTTAATCCAATTTCATAGTCATCAAATTCACGTTGGCTGACCTCCTTGCACTTAGTCTGCACGTGACAGTGACCAGACTTGGGATGGCGCCAAGTGCGGATGCACTCCCTCAAAATGAAATGAAAAATGAGCATGGAGTGTACAATTTCATTGATTCTGATGTGATTTTACGATTTTAAGATTTCAGTTTTGCTAATTTGGGTGTTTTCACTTTTCAAATGTGGATGATACTTCTAAAATAAAATTAGAATTCAAAAAATAAAAAACACTAAAATTTGAAAAACTGAAATTTGAAAATCGCGAAATCACAAAAAAATATTGAAAAATTCGATTGATTTTCATTGTTTTGAAAAAATGTACTTTGGTCCGTATTTGATTCCCTTCTCTGCCTGTTCTGCCTCAATGGCGTCCTCCATGGCATCTGCGGCCTTGTCCACAGCCTTTTCGGCTTCCTTAGCGATCTTCTCATCAGCTTTTGCGGCTTTTTCAACGGCCTCAGCAGCCTATGAAAAAAAGAATTTCAAATTCAAAACCAAAATGATTTTATCACTTTGGATGTCATTTTAGCGATTTCAAAATTTATGAAACTGGATATGAATAGTTGAATGTAAAAAACACAAAACATTCAGATATTTTGATGTAAAAAACTTCAAAGACCTTGAAAGATGTAAAATTTTATGTGATTTCTAATTTCACTTTCATCGTTTTCGAATTTTTTTCTACCTCGTCAAGAACATTATCCTTCTTCGCGTTTTTCTGCAGGATTTGGTTTGTCATTGCTTTCGCCTCAGGGGGGGTAAACGGTTGTTCGACAGCTGCTTGTGCTTTCTTCGTTTGAAAGAAAGCATCCGGCGTCAAGCAAGCGTTGCACGGGACCTAAAGGCATGAAAAAATAATGCAAATGTTACACTTTCTACTATGAACCAAGAAAAAACGTACCTTCGTGTCGTAGGTCTCCGAGACGTCGAATCCACCTTTGCCAAAGGAGTGCTTCTGTACCACTTCAGAGCCATCACTTCCAACCTAACAGCACAAAAAATGCATGGATTCTTTCGAAAAAAAACATTCGTTATGTAATTCCTTCTCAGAACTTGAACACATAAGAACGCAAACTCAAAATCTTTTGTGTCATAGGTCGATTCTTTTGTGGCGCAGGAGGTTTGAAGAACGCATGTGTCGCTCGGCTTCGAGACGGAGACGCATTGACCCGGTCCAAAATGCTGTGGTTTTCCGCTCAGTGCCTCTGGAGAGAGCTGCTTAAGCGTTTTCAGAACCTCAATTCATAACACGCAATGTGAAAATAAATAGAATTTTCATTACTTCTTCAAACTTTAGGTAATGCTTTTGTTGACGTATATTTGTATAACCCTGTAAAAAAACGCTGGCGGCTTCTGCTACCGTGAGCAGAGGAAATACTGACTTCATATTGGGTGTTCGCTGTATTCGTAATAATCAAAAAAATTCTACACTAAAAGATATATTTATTTGTGAGGGGGGCCGTTCAGCCTGTTTGAAGGCTGCGGTACTACACTTCACAATTCTGCTGCCCTAGTACAGCTGCCGGGGTGAACACAAAACATAACCATGATTTTGTATCAAAATTGCTCGAAATTAGCTTGATATTTGCCGTTTTTTGCTTTTAAATTGAAATTTTGTCACTTTTTTAAAGTCTTAAAAAACCATGAAATCGAAAAAAAATGTTTTGGATAAAAAAATGAAATAAAACATGAAAAAAAAATTTTTTTCATGTTTGCAATTTTGATACAAAAAATATATTTTTAATTTTTTTCAAAAAAATTAAAAATATATTTTTTGTATCAAAATTGCACAAAATTCAACTTGATTTTTGCAATCTTTGTTACATTTGTTGGGAGGATGCGGTAATACACTTCACACAATTCTGCTGGTCTAGTACAGCTGGGGGGGTGAACAAACAACAACATGAATTTTGCTTAAAATTCAATCCAGATTCGACATGATTTATCAAACTTTTTGAATTCACTTCAACTCGAAACGTAAAAAATTTTATGTTCTAATTTTAAATTTCACCTTGGCTGCCCCTTTACAGTGTTGAATTGAGCAAAATTTGGTATCAAATAACTGTTCTGTTTACAATATTGTTTAGTAAATTAAACCACTGGAATCAACGCAAAACAGTTGGAAATGAAAGCAAAATGCAGCTGTTCGCACAACATCAATCAATCAATCAATCAATCAATAAAATATGAAATTTCACTATCTTAGTGTATTTGCAAATTTGGTCAAAAAGTTGTATGATCAAAAAGTTTGAACGTCATCATATTCTTGAAAAAACAATCAGGCAGGCGGCTTATAATACCTAAAACACGAAATCAAAATTTTGATAAAAGAAATGGATTTTTGATACAAAAAATGAAAAAATACACAAAAATTAGCAAAAATCATGGAATTTGGAAGAAAAAAATGCAAAACGAAAAAAACACATAATTTTCGCGATATGCCACTTTTCCAAATTTGAGTTCCCCAAAACCCAATTTTGACCAAAATCTAACGTTTTCACACGTTCCAGCAGGAAAAATTAGTCACAAAAGTCATAACATCCATTTCTTGGACTTGCACGGCACAAAGGGCATCTTCTCGACAACTGCTTCCTTTCTCTTCCCTCGCACTTCGACTTGAAGGAGCGTTCCAACCTTTGAATAATCTCGCTTTACATAACCCATGCTGATCGGTCGACTTAAGGACGGTGCGAATGTACCACTCGTGACCTGACAAATTTAAAAAACAAAAAGCAATGCCGGAGGTAAAAAATGAAAAAACATTGCTGAAATCAGTCAAAACAGCAAAAAATCAAACGATTTCAACAATTTCATCAGTTTCAAATGAAATACTATGCCGATTTCTTCCCCCTCAGAGGTGAAAAGTTTGCTGCCTTCTCGCGCCGGCGGGCCAGACACATTCAAACCGATTCTTCTGCGCGGTGGTTTGTTTTCTAATTGATTCATGATATGTTCAGCGCCTGGAAATCCACCTTCTGCGCGTCGGCGCTTAGGAATTGTCCACGCCAATCCAGCTTCAATTGGCGTGGTTGTTTCGTCAATATCATTGCCGTACAAACAAAGACCTAGAAATATTCAAATAAACATTACGAAAATCAATTCAATTGTTTGAAATTATTCGCCAAAATGAATGAATTCAACGTGAATTTGTTTTTTTGATAATGATCATGAAAATAGAATTGAAATTTTGGAAAAACATGAACTGTAAAATTTTAATTTCGAAGTTCAAGTTTGAATGAAAGAAATATCCATTTAGTCAACCAGCTTCTAAGCGTAGAGAGTCGCGGGCGGCAAGCGCGGCGGGTTCTACATTTGAATCTTTCAAAAGTGCATTCCAGACTGCAGGCGCATCATTCATCGGCACGGAAATTTCGAAACCTAAAAAATGAAATTAGAAAAAATCGAATTTTGTTCAGTGTACCCTGATTTTCATTGAAATTTCAAATGTTTTTACAACCGCGAATCAAAAATCATTTACATTTGATCATCCCTTTCTTGGACCGTCTTCACCAGTGTAGCCGCATCGGGTAATTAGTGGTGCGGTGACGTTGCACTTGGGCATAGAGACCTAAAAAATTCAATAAAAAAATGGATTTTGCAGACAAAAAACAAAAAAGTACATAATTTGCATTTTTTAAGATTCGATTTTTCATTTTTCATTTAGATACAGACAAAAAATGAAAAAATCATAATTTTTGACGAGGTGCTATTTTTCCAATTTTGAGTTCCCCACAACTCGATTTTCATCAAAATGTGAAGTTTTCAAACGTTCCAGCAGGAAAGATTAATCACAAAAGTGATATTGATATCTCTTTCTTGGACTTCTTGCAATGCGACCATGAAGGGCAATTTGGCAAGATCCACTTCGACCAACTGCTGTAAGGCATCCATAGCAACCTCGAAATGAACAAGTACAAAAAATCAGAGGAAGAATACACAGATTAATGTTGTTCTAGTGTCACTCACTATTTCAAAAAGAATGTAATTTCTAAAACTTGTGTAATAACTGTTGATTCAAATTTGTTTTATTTTGATGTTTTTGTACTGGTCCTTGCAGGGCGATCAACGCGCGGTCTCCGCGGGGTACGATTTTAACCTGTCCCGTGAAATTTTGCTCGGCCACTGCCAGTAACGCAAGTATCTCAGTGAAAATAAATGTAGATAAATAAAATTGCTTTACAATCAAAAAAAGAGCCAAAATTTGATAAGAAGCAAAATTTCATCAAATAATCCGTTTTTTGTTTAGTTTTTTGGCAGAAAAAAATACCTTATCAGCGCAACCAGCATTTGCAACAACGTTCAGGTGGTCTTCAAACATTGTAATAATACAATCATCCCTAATCCCGCCCAATTCATTCGTAAACCTGAAGCAAAATTACATAACATTTGAAATGTTTACAAAAATGATGAACAAAATTGTGAAATCTGATGAAATTCACTCTCATTTCAAACATTTTTCAATTTTTGGAAATAATTATGAAATATATTTCATTTGAACAAATGTAATCAACACAAGTTTCACTATTTTCTTGAGGCTGCAAAAAATGATGTTTGAACTTTTCAGCAGTAAAAACATACATCAACGTAATCCCTTCATTGTAACACTGAGAGCGTTGCGCAGCCCTGTTGAAGGTTCTCAACATCAGCCACCGTCAACGATTCCAAAAATTTGACTCTGTCCGCGCCAAATAGTTGGATCTGGCACATGTGAGATACATCAAAAAGAGACGCTTTGCTTCTAGTGTGCAAGTGACTAGCAGTTATTTGCATGTTGCTGTACGTAACCGGTAGAGACCACCCTGAAAAATGGAAAGCATAAAAAATGTACAAATAAATCAGAAATGTGATAAAATATATGCAATTTCGATCAATTTTCACTTTTGTTCATCAATTTTGCAAAAATATTTTTTATTTACCGGCAAAATCAACCATTTTTCCTCCAAGTTGTTCGTGTACATCATGCAAACTTGTCTTCTTCAACCTGAGATTCAAAAAAATGTACCAACGAGAAAAAAGTTGAAGAAAACATGTAAAAATGTTTCAAATTTTATCAGAATTTCGAGAATCAACAGTTTGTATTTTTCAAAAAATCCATTGCAAGGACTGTGCTGCTGAAAAGCATCTTACATTCCTCCTCAATATGTTCTGTGGCTTATAGCGCAAAACCCTCAACATGATTTCAATATTTTATTATTTTCTGAAAGCAACTGAGAATATATCTATGAACCATGAATACAAACCTTCAAATTTGAAGAAATTTCGATTACTCGATTACAATAATACAACAAACAGAACCAAAGCTTTTATGAAGGAAAATTAATCATGTTTGTTTATCAATCAAAATAACGATTTTTCAATTTAATCGCCAATGATTTTTATTTGTGATTTGATTATGTTAGTATGTTTGAAAACGAATTAATTAGATGAAATTGTATGGATTGGACGTGATAGGAGGAGGAGGTTCGGATTCTTCATCCTCGTCACTTGATTTGGTTAAGCATTCGTCGAAGAATTTTACTTTCTTTTTAGCTTTTTCAATTGCTTTTGCGAATTTGTCACGCTGTGGGTTGAATATTGTCGGTGGCTTGGTATCCAGGTTCAATAACTTACGATGGGTTACTTTGCAAAAAATATTGATAATTGATCACAACAGAAAACAATCGAAATTTTGAACACGAAAAAACATTTTTTTCGAAAATACCTTGGCGTTCGGGTAACAATGGTTTATTGGTTTTTGGATTGTTGACGCGAAATAAATTTGGCTTTGACGTTGACGGGCGTGCGGGTTGAAGGTTGTCGAATTGGGGATTGGGTTCTGCCCCGATTTCTGCTGAGGATTTTCGAGGTATAGGTTTTGGCCTCTGCAACTCCTCTGCTGATTTTCTGTGTGGTTTGGACTCCGCGTTTGCTTGAGCTTTTGAACCACCGTAAATCCTTTTTTCATTGATTTGCTGCTTGGTTTTTTCTTGCCTGTTTTTCAACATATTTGACATAAAATCACGTAAATGAGATGGGTTTGCATATTTGTCACCATATCGTGCTATAAACGATGGGACTTCGCTTGGATCAGATAACTTGAGATGCGGTATGTTGTAAGTGTCACCGGTTGTCTTGGCACGTCTTTCGGGCGTGTTTTTGATTGTTGGTTTTGAAGGTGTATCCGCCTACAAATGAAAATTGAAATAACACAAAATGTTATGACCTAGAAAAACGATTACACTTTGTGTGCGACGTAGCTTTGCATCTTTTTGTTTTCATTGATGTTTTGACTTTTTTTAATTCTACAATCTATGCCCAAGAAAGTCCAAAAACATTCAAATTTTGCAATTTTTTCTTTCATTTTTAATATATTTTGCAGATGTTTTAATATTTTTTGAAAAAATACGCTCTGTGTGCGACGTAGTTTTGCATCTTGTTGTTTTTCTATATCGTTTCTCATTCGCTGTATCAAAGAATTTCTGTTCTCCTCCTCCTGTATCAAATCTTGAAGATGTGTTGATGCTTCAGAGCGCTTTAAAGGAAAACCCGATTCGGGGAGCTCCTTCCAAGTCCCAACTTTCTTCTCCTCTCTCTTGGCTGGTGTGGAAGAAGCTGCAGACTCGGCATTGACTACGCACCGACAAAATGTAATGAAAATTTGAACGTAAAATGATGAAATCTGAAATGCTCAAATTGAAACAAAGGAATTGGAAAACATTTTTGATTTTAATCAATAGTTTTCATCAATCGCCTTCGACTTCATTGAAATAAATGTATATTTTCAATATTTTGATATCGATACCACCCTCGTCAATAGCAAGCTTTTCTAATTCGTTTTGAAGGTTCTCCCAGTCTGCGGGATTTTCCGCCCGGCTTTGCACCCACCTTCTTATGAAACCCTGCAAGAAAAAATATACCTGACACGATGAAAAAAATTATAAAACCTTTGAGAATGAAAACCAAATTTCCAAAAAAAGATGATGAAACATTCAAATTTCAATGTTTTTTCTACCCTTTCTCGAACTGGTCCTTGTCGTGCAAACGCGTTATCAATTGTGGATGAGAACCAACGTTTTACCAGACAGCAATTTGCAGTTTGCCCTTTGAAAACAAAATACTTATCGAAAAGGAAAATTAATTAAAAATCAGGATGATTTCATGGTTTTCATTGCCATTTTTCAAAAAATGTTTTTATATTTTGAAATTTTTCTGTTTTTTTGAAAAGACGTATTTTACCTAATTCGAAATTATCCGGCAAATCGTCTATTAAACACATATCTTCCTTGGTACCTAAAACACAAAATTAAAATTTTGATACAAGACAGGAATTTTGGATACAAAAGATATGAAAAATAATGAAAAACTATCAAAATTGATGAAATTTGAGAGAAAAAATTGAAAAAATGCATTTTTGAAAATGTGATTTTCTTGGACATCCTAAATATGCGGCCGGAATATCGAGATCCTTGCAATCGTCTATCGATGTTGTCGTTCCTCTGAAAAACCTTCCAAGGAATTTGAATCCCGGCTTAACTCGCTGTTCCAAGCCGTTGACGACGGTGTTGCCCCAACAAGCTGTTGCTTTACTGTAAATAACCATTTCAATGTTCAAATCGTTGATCTTGCGCAAGAAATCAATCACATGGGGCCGAATGTAAACAGTTGCCAAAACCCTGCCGTCTCCTCCATGTTTTGGGGTGGTCACAAACGGAAAATTTTCCTAATTAAATTTTAAAATAAAATTTAATTGAAACATTGAAATGCATGAACATTTTTTGCATCTTGTGCTCGATTTTCCTGCGAAATCATTGAATTTCGAACGTTTTCCAAAATATTTTTCATCAGCCCTAAAAAATTCTAATTCACTTGGGAACAACTTTCGACATTCCTGCCATCGACCTCACATACAAAACCATTGCGGTGCAAAATGTAAAGGATTTGTGAAATTTTACATTTTTGAGATCATGATTGATTCATTTTTCTTCAAAATCCTTTGATCAAACAGGGACCCCTACTACCTCGCGAACCACAGGTATGCACCAAACATTCGTCCATATCCAGCGCAATTACCGGACGTATCCTGTCCGGCAACACCTGACCGGGACGAACGCCCTCTACGGAGATCGGCTGGTAGATATTGTTTTGCTTTCTGAAGGCTGCATTTATGGCATTATGTTGAGAAACTTGCGGGTCGAGAGACTGTTGACGAAAACGTGGTCTGCGCAGTTGTCTTTCTGGCTTGTTCATAAACGTCCAGACCGCGGGAAACGTGTTCGATTTCGGAGTACCTTCCTCATTGGCTACGATAGCGGAAAAACTTTGCAGATCATCTCTGCTAAGGGACTGAGCTTTTTTCCGTGGTAAAACTGGCAAATTAGGGGGCACGGATGTCGGCGGAATATTTATATCCTTTGCGTCTCTTTCCCGAATGAGCTCTCTCGATCCGATTGTCCCGGGAGTAGTATCACAACCTAGATATAATACAAAAAATTAACATAAAATGAATTGCGCAAATATCTCTTTTAGTTTTGTGTAAATATTCCTTATGCAGACCGAAGAAATCGCAACATCCGATCCTTTGAGGTTTGATTGGTTTCAAGGAAATACATGCTATGATTTGAATTAAAACGATTACTAATGAATTTCGCATAATGATTGATGACTTGATTTGATTTGAATTAACTTGAACCACATTGAACGTTCTGTGATCAGAACAAAACACAACAAAAAAAATATCTAACCGATCAACCACACAAAACCATATGCACAAGATCAATACACTCATATTCATGCATAAAGTAGCATCAATGCCGTTTATCTTTGGAAATTTTGAATCAAATTATTGGCCCACTCCTCAAAACTTTCTGTCCATGTTTCATCCAAACCGCAACCATGCATGCCTTCATATTCTCCGATGACGCTCTCTACATGAACTCCCGCTTTGTCACAAGCTGTCATATAGGGTTCTACTTCGATTGAATAATCGCAACAATCATCATCCAAATCTGCAAACATGAAAACGGCGGGCGGTGGCACAAACTCGTCGGTATCCTGGATAACTTCCGTGTTAAACAGAAGAGATTCTGCTTCCTTACTGTGAATTATAGTGACATCCCAATAGTCAGCATTACTCTCATCCTCTCTATCATTATTCCACCCCGTACCACTGAGTGCCGGATAACAATAAGCCAAACCATCAGGCCTCACAAAAAAATCAAAAATGGAGAGAATTGAAAGAAAATAATGTGCAAATACTTCACATTGAAAAAAAACACAACTAATATTTCTAATTTCGTTCAAATTTAAATATGGCTTACCTTGAAAATTCATCTTGAGCATGGGCATATCCCATGGCTGCGATGTAAGCACCAGCTGAAAACGACAATACCTAAAAGCAAAACAAAATCAATACAAGAAAGGAATTTGACGTGAAAAAACATGAAAAATGAGCAATATCAATGAAATTTGATCAAAAAAATGAAAACTTTGTATTGATATATTTTTTGAAAATGTGATTTTTTTTATATCCCTCAAAAATGCTCAACATCGAATCGCATTTTCACACGTTGTGACAGGAAAAAATAATCACAAAAGTGATAATATCCCTTTCTTGGACTATGACCGGTCCGCCTCTCGCTCGTACTCGTGCTTGCCGAACGGCGCAATGAAAATCCTCAAGCATATCTCTCTGAAAAGCATCCGGTAGAAGACGCACCTGAAAAACACAAGCGATGATGAAACAAGCCGTTCCGTAAAATTTACTAAATTGTCAAAATCAAAAAATATAGAAAAACTAGATCGCATCAGGTCTCAAAAATGATTTGCTGAATTGTAAAATTAGTCAGCGTACCTTTGCGACCATCGCAGGTATTCCCAATGATTCGGCGACCCATCTTCCAATGCAAATGCTTTCGCTGGGTGCGCAAAATTCCAAATTGCCACCAGGTATAATTACACAAGCTCCAGGATTTCTATGAACAGATGGCATCACTGGGACTATTAAAGGACCCTTTTTGAACATTGGGTCGTATTCCAGTAAAGGATATAAATTCATAGGGTCCTCCTGGTACACCTAAAAACAAAAAAAATCAATAAAAGAAAGAAAATTTGGCGAAAAAATTACAAAAATAATGAAAAATGAGCAAAATTAATGAAATTTGGAGAAAAAATGCAAAATCTACATTTTTGAAAATCCGACTACAAGCAAAAAATAAAAAATGATGATTTTTGACGAGGTGCCATATTTCCAATTTTGAATTCCTCACAACCCGATTTTCACCAAAATTTTGCGTTTTCACGCCCTCAAGCAGGAAAAATTTTGATATTCTTTTGTTGGACATCCATTTCCACTCGCGTTTCCCAGTCATTCATCCACTCGGGCAGCTCCTCCCATAAATGTTTTTCAACATGATAACCTGAAAAAATTGAAATTTTGGTGCAAGAAATGGATTTTCAAACAAAAAACCTTGAAAATGAGCAAAATTAATTTCAATTTGGAGACAAAAATACAAAAAATGTATTTTTTGAAAGCGCGATTTTTAATACCTCAAAAATGACGAAAATCAAATCGTCAAAAATGCAAAAATCTAGTCAAGCGACCATAATCTTTATCGCGGCACGTCAAAGAAGGGTGTTCAACTCAGTTTTTGGATCATCTGTGATATTAATGTCCATTTCCTGAACCAGAAAACTCTGTGATGGTTTTGCCCGCGAGATCTATTGGCGCCTCCTCAATCGCGTTTGCTCCCGTCCAATCCTCATTTTCGTCATCCGTGGTCATTTGTAAAATGTAAAAAGTGAAATAATTGAAAATCTAATGATATGATTAATGAAAAAAGACTTGGTGAAGTTTATGTATGGTACCAACAATTGCATGCAGTGAAATATGTAACGAATCTGGGTCTAAAAGCAATCAACAACCAACACACGCAAAATTGTTCCGATTTTCTAATCTTAGATTCCAAGCAAAAACGACAACAATACAGCCAGATGGATTTTTTCAACAATAGTTTTTTTCTACTTTGAAATTTGAATTCGAAATTTTGAATCTGAGATCCAACAAAACCTAATAACAAAACGACCATTTGAAAAATTCAAATCATAAAAATGAAAAAAATCAATTTAAGAAGCAATAAAACCACACTTTGGCAACCCTTTTCCGCACCTGGTTGGTAGTATCAATCAACGTCGATTAAAACAATTGGCGAGGGCCGTGCGGCAGACCACGGATCAGATCGAGCGGCGCTGCCCACGTCACCAGACCTTATAGGACGGGGACATTAACATTGATCATTTATAGCATGTTAAAACTGTGAAATTCTGCTGGACATGGACAAAAAAATGTAATTATCTGTCAGCACAATGCAGCATTTGGCTAGTGCAAAACGACAACCACACCCAGACTGATTTTATTAATCATGATACATTCAACCACCACGCAAACAAAATGGATTTCAATGTTACAACAAATAATAATATTTTATTCCCTCAGCCTGTGTATAAGCAGCGCACATGCCTCCTCATTATCAGAGTCCGGTCGATATATCTTGCATTCAACATTTTCAAATTTACCTTCCAATTTTCTCGATTTCACCTAAATAAAATAAAAATGATGCGAAAATAATGAAAAATGAGCAGCAATTTGATTTGAAAACTCGATTTTCAAAGATCAGCAATAATCTTTGTCATTCTTTGAAGGTTGAAATCAAATTCAATCAGTGTCAGATGGCGCTCACTCTCATCCCGTCTAGCATTTTGTTCTAAAATTCCTTTCTTGGACAAAATCCTCTGTGGCTCGCAAGCTACCGCACATGCCCTTCCCGGCATCTAGAATCAGAAATTTCGCATCAATCCCCGGATTACAAAAAGACTCATCCAGCAAATCAAACAGTAAATTTTCAGAATGCCGTATCTTCCCATCTTGTCTCGACACCAAACTTTCCAAAACCACAAAAGAGAATAAAAACAGAAAAGATTCACCCACTCTTGACTTCAACAAATCTGAAATGCAATCATTTTCTCCATCCCTCAATGGTTTCTGCAAATCTGCATGTTGGTAATTGATGTTTTTCCCGGAAAGCGTGCTAACGTGCTCAACAATCGGCCGCCATGTATCAATCCACTCAAACAGATTATAATTTACATTTGCTATCACTCCAGTATTGTTTTTGGCCAATTCGAATGCTAGCATACTGCCAAACAGATCATTCCCCGGGCCCCCGCCAAACGAACAGACATTAATTTGCTCACTAGAAGTGAGCACATCGGTGACGTGTGTGTAGATAGCATGGAATGAAAACCTTGCACGATTCGAAAATTTCGTTCGAACGTAACCTGAAAAAAAAACGAAGATAAAATGTTGAAAATGATGTTAAAAAACATGTCATTTCTATTGGGTTTTCTTCAAAAATAAAAACAATACATCACATTGTCATATTGTTTAATAAATCCTTTCGCAAACCCCAGCAGCCTAGCAAGTTGAAATCTTCTTTTTGTTGGATTGATTTCTTCATTTTACTTTGCATGATGGTATACGTATGCTGCCTTACATTTTTGAGCTTGTACAGCTTGATATCTTCGTTATTTTCTGGAGTTTCTTCAAATTTGCTCTCTTCAAACTGTAATAATCGTTCCACAAAATCTTTGTAGAATAAGCAACCTCTCCCTCTCCTTCTGAGTGATAACTTTTCCTGATCAATAACTCGTTCCTCAATATTTGTAAATGGATCATAATTATCCATGCAAATGTTATCTGACGGTGTTTGCTTCATTGCTTGCGTGGCGCGTTTTTGTATGTTTCTCTTCTTTTTCTCCTCGTGTCGGCGATTCTCATAATCTTTATACCACTGTCTAATCTCATTCTTATCAGTCGTATGCTTAAACCTACATGTAAAAAAAGAATGAAATGAATGAATGCTGATGCAATACTTATCGAAAAGATGAAAATATGCTCTGAATAATGCAAAACATTTGTATTTTAAGAATAATAATTAAAAATTAAATTTCATTATTTCAAGCAATCTCAATTTTCATAAATTTTCATTTTTCATACCTGCAGTTTTCGCCTTGAACGCATTTGCCACCAGATGTAAAAAACTTGCACAGCTCATTAGTATTTGAAATGTTGGTATCCGCTGCGATTGCTTGCTCATACTGAAATTTCTCAGAGCTGATAGAGGACCATGGAATGGTAATATTTGGTACTGCATCACAAGAGAATGTGCGGCCGTTACGCCCGTTTTGTTCGGTTTCGAATTTCCCTGTCGCTTGGATGGTATCACCAGGTTTCAAGGGTGTTATACAATCTTTAGGAGAGAACACAAGGGTGACGATTTCTTGAGAAGGGTTCAAACGTAAATCAGCAAAGCCGAGACCTGGTCCGAGCTTTCGAATCTTCTTTACGATCTGCCCGGTCACTTCTAGCGAATCATCAATTAATGGAATGAATGTAAATATACCATGCTGTAGTTCTGCTAATTTGACCCGGCGTGCCTCCTTTTCATTCGATAAGGTATCCCTTATGATCATGTATAATTCGCTTGGTGTCAATTTACCTTTCACCGGGAGGAAATCAATTATATTTGACATCGGAATCATCATGCCTAACTTTTGCCAAATTGCATGCATAATTGGTCGGTCAGCATCCTGTACTTTCCAAATTGGCATAACTCGAAAATCAAATGATACTCTAGTCTCCCCTTCTGGCGCGACAGACGCGTAATGATGACACCGCACTCCC
>JACLAD010002407.1_pt1 | contig 23586 bp, 13 predicted proteins | sample 8027901 | NCBI WGS metagenome assembly JACLAD01 (sample SAMN15725071, study PRJNA655200) | protist metagenome | isolation source: fluorescence activated cell sorting (FACS) single amplified genomes of... | place: Spain: Blaines Bay Microbial Observatory, Mediterranean Sea | collected 2016-07-05 | reverse complement strand
TTATCTTTTCCTGCCAAAAGTTGATACACTTCTTCCCCATTTTCATTGGTGAAAGAATCTAACTTGGCGTAATGTCCCGTTGCTACTTTATCTGCACCTAGAGAAAGTGCGGTTTCTAGAAAAACATCGAATTTTACTTCTCGGTTGCACAAAACATCAGGATTGGGAGTTCTCCCCTTTTCGTATTCGGCAAACATATAATCTACAATGCGTTCTTTGTAGAGTTCGCTCATATCAATCACTTGGAACGGAATTCCCAGTTTTTTGGCCACTAAAAGTGCATCATTGCTGTCTTCAATCCAAGGACATTCATCTTCTAAAGTTACGGAAGCATCGTTCCAATTTCTCATAAAAAGTCCGATGACTTCGTGACCTTGTTTCTGCAACAAATACGCTGCAACGCTGGAGTCTACACCTCCTGATAAACCGACTACTATTTTCATAATTGAGTTACGCTTTCGTTAAGGGAAAGTTTTACGACTGCAAAATTACGAATTAAAAACTCATTTGAAATTTTTCTGCTAAATTTGAATCATAGAAATTTTCTAAAAATGAAAAAATTATCTCTTTTCTTTCTGATGCTGATGTCTTTTTCAGCATTTTCACAGGTGGAAAACTCTACGCAAAACTCTAAATGGACTTTTGGTGGTTATGCTGGTTTAACTGGCGGTTTTGGCAGTAATAGCGGCATTGCGGTACATATTGCACCAAGAGTAGGCTATAAAATTTCTGAAAATTTAGAAACAGGTTTAATGGGAAGTCTCAATTGGCAAAACTCTTCTTATTCTTATTCTACTTTGTTTGGAATTGGACCATTTGTGAATTATTATTTGGGCAGAAATTTCTATTTAGGTTCTCAATTTCAGGAATATTTTATCAGTCAAAAAATAAAATCTTCAGAAGAAAAATATAGTTCAAACGAAGCTGCACTTTACATTGGTGGCGGTTATATGCAAAGAATGGGCAACAATTCTTATTTGCAGATTGGCGGAATGTATAATGTACTTTGGAAACAAAACAGCAGTATTTTCAGCAGTGGTTTTGTGCCTAATATTGGGGTGGTTTTTGGGTTGTAATATTTATGTATAATTTCAATTTTGAAAGAAAAAGACTAATAGAAAGTTTAGATTTTGAAATATCTCAAAATCGAGAAAATTCAATATTTGTATCTCTAAAAAATATTTTATTAGAACAAACTTCTATTAACAAATTAAATGGTGCAATTTCACGCATTGTGATTGACTCTTTGGATTTTAATCTAAAAGTTTCAGGAGAATTATTAAATTTTGAATCAAATTTTAGAAATCTTTCTAATAAAATTAAATCTAAGGAATTAAAAAATTTATTTAAATTCTTAATAGAGAACAACTTCAATACTGAATTCGTAGGTAAAGCGTGGGATAATTGTAATGCTGATTGGTATTATTTTGATTGTAGTTTGAACATTGGCAAAATAAAATCAAAATTGTCCTTTGGTCATAATATTGTTCTTCACGAAAATCTAGATAATAAAAGCGGACTTGAGCGCGGATTTATTGATAAAACAACAGGTGAAGCAATAATTGGAAAAATAAACTAAAAAAACCTCCGAAATTTCGGAGGTTTTGCTTTATGCTTTTTGTTTAGATTTCTTTTGGGTTTCACCTTCTAAAGCATCTTTGGCTTCGTTTAGTTTGAGAACTACGGTTTCGCCTTCAGAGAATTGTTTATTTACCAACATTTCTGCCAATAAATCTTCTATATATTTTTGGATTGCACGTTTTAGAGGTCTTGCTCCAAAATCTTTGTCCCAACCTTTCTCTGCGATGAAATCTCTAGCTTCGTCTGTTAATTCTACTTTGTAGTTTAGTTTTTCGAGACGTTTATAGAGTTTATTCAACTCAAGGTCAATAATTTTCTTGATGTCTTCTTTTTCAAGAGAATTGAAGATGATAATATCATCTATTCTGTTTAAGAATTCTGGTGCAAAAGCTTTTTTCAAAGCGTTTTCTATGGTTGCTCTAGCTCTTGCATCAGAAGAAGTTTTCTTCGCAGAAGTTCCGAATCCTACTCCATCACCGAAATCTTTTAAATCTCTGGTTCCGATGTTAGATGTCAAGATGATAATCGTATTTCTGAAATCTACTTTTCTGCCTAAAGAATCGGTAACGTGACCTTCATCTAAAATTTGCAATAAAATATTGAAAACATCTGGGTGTGCTTTTTCTATTTCGTCTAATAAAACTACTGCGTAAGGTTTTCTGCGAACCGCTTCAGTTAATTGACCGCCTTCTTCATAACCTACATATCCTGGAGGCGCTCCTACCAATCTAGAAACTGCGAATTTCTCCATGTATTCACTCATGTCTATTCTGATTAAAGCATCATCAGAATCGAATAATTCACGAGCCATTACTTTTGCCAATTCGGTTTTACCAACGCCTGTTGTTCCAAGGAAAATAAACGTACCAATTGGTCTGTTCGGATCTTTCAGTCCTGCTCTATTTCTTTGGATCGCTTTTACCACTTTTTTCACAGCATCTTCTTGGCCAATCACTTTTCCGTTAAGTAAATTATCCATATTGGCTAATTTATCCATCTCGTTTTTGCCCACTTTTGTTACAGGAACTCCAGACATCATAGAAACTACCTCAGCTACATTTTCTTCGGTTACCACTTCTTTTTTCTCCTTCACTTCTTTGTCCCATTTGTCTTGAGCCACTGCCAATTCTAGTTGTAAACGCTCTTCTTCATCTTTTAATTTTCTCGCTTCTAAATAATCTTGAGCTTTTACCGCTTTTTGTTTAAGTTCCTTAATTTCTTCAATTTGCTTTTCATGCTCAATAATGTCAGTAGGAACTTTCATGTTTTTGATATACACTCTAGAACCCGCTTCGTCCATCGCGTCAATCGCTTTGTCTGGAAGAAATCTATCGGTAATATATCTCGAAGTAAGGTTTACACACGCTGCAATTGCTTCGTCTGTATACGTTACATTATGGTGATCTTCGTATTTGTCTTTAATTTGATTCAAAATCAAGATGGTTTCTTCCACAGAAGTAGGTTCTACCATTACTTTTTGGAAACGCCTTTCTAAAGCACCATCTTTTTCGATGTACTGACGGTACTCGTCTAAAGTAGTCGCACCGATGCATTGAATTTCGCCTCTTGCTAAAGCAGGTTTAAACATATTAGAAGCATCTAAACTTCCTGTAGAACTTCCCGCACCAACAATCGTGTGTAACTCATCTATGAAAAGAATGACGTCTCTGTTTTTCTCCAGCTCGGTCATAATCGCTTTCATTCTCTCTTCGAACTGACCTCTGTATTTAGTTCCAGCAACTAGACTTGCTAAATCCAACGTAATTACACGCTTGTTAAACAGAACTCTAGACACTTTTTTCTGCATAATTCTAAGCGCTAAACCTTCTGCAATGGCAGATTTACCAACGCCTGGTTCCCCAATCAAAAGTGGATTGTTTTTCTTACGTCTTGACAGAATTTGAGAAACCCTTTCAATCTCTTTTTCTCTACCAATTACAGGGTCTAATTTCCCTTCAGAAGCTAGCGCAGTAAGGTCTCTACCAAAATTATCTAAAGTTGGTGTTTTGCTCTTTCCTGTTCCAAGATTTCCAGTAGGCTTTTTCATTTGACCATATTCTTCACGCTCTTCGTCATCATCATACGCAGAACTTTTTGGCAATTGACCAGAGTTTTTAAGCATAGATTGATATTCTTTAGCTACGCTATCATAATCAATTTCGTAAGCACTTAAAATATTGGTAGTAGGATCTTCCATTTTATAGAGAATTCCTAACAAAAGATGAACAGTATTAATTTCTGAAGCTCTATATTGTCTGCATTCTAAATCTGCTCTTTTTACTGCATAATCTGCTAATTTGGTGAAAGAAATATTTTCCTTTTCTTCTGAAAAAGGATTGGTATTTACATTCATATTTTCAATCTTTCTGCGAATCTGAGTAAGATCTGCCTGAAGATTTTCTAAAATTTCTTTAGCAGAATTATCCGTCTGAATAATTCCCAGCAAGAAATGTTCAGTAGATAAAAATTCGCTATGCAAACGTTTTGCTTCGCTTTTACTGTGTTTGAAGACTTTGGTTAAGCCTTCTGAAAATTTATTTTCCATGATAATTTCTCTCAATAAAATTCTAATGAAGTCAATATGAATTGATTTCGTAAATCAAAGTTACAAATACTTTACCAAACTCATATTATGACTTTATGACATTATTTTACAAAATTAATAGCAGGAAATTAGTAATTTTGTCGTCTTAAATTTTTTTGAAATGGACGCGAATTGGGCAAATTATGTAGGTTATGCAGCATCATTCTTTGTAGTGCTGAGCTTTATGGTGAAAAACATTAAACAAATCAGAGTGATTAATCTTATCGGTTGTATCGCTTTTGTGATTTATGGTGTTTTCAGCGGAATGTTGTGGCCTATCATTATTCCTAACGCAATTCTTTGCGTTATACAACTTTATCATTTAATAAAACACGATTAAAAGTTTTACATAATGAAAATTTTGGTAAGCGTTTTCAATAATTTATACACCGATCAGCGTGTGGAAAAATTCTGCAAAACCTTGCACGAAAATGCTTACCAAATAGAAGTAATAGGCAATAATTGGGGCGGAAATCCCGAAATGAAAAGGCCTTATCCATTTTCAAGAATTTCTTTACAGTCCAAAAAATTACGTTTCGCTTACTTAGAATTTCAGTGGAAATTATTCTTGGTATTGCTGAAAAAAGCCGACCGAAATACAATTCTTCACGCCAATGATTTAGATGCACTTTTACCCAATTATTTGGTTTCAAAAATCTTAGATGAACAATCTTTCAAAGAGTTAGAAGGCAAAAAAATCCTTTTCGTAGGAGATGGAGCCAAAAAAGCGCAAGAGATTTTACAAATTTCGGGTGCAGACTTTAATGAAAATGTGTATCCATCTGCGAAATATCTCATCAAAAAATCGGTTGAGAAGATCAACCGACAAGATTTTGAAGACGTGGCATATTTCGAGCCGTTTTATTTAAAAGATTTCCACGGGGTAAAGAAGAAATCTTAAATTTCAATCCTTCCTATTTTATCACGCAAAGATTTCTTAAAATTGGTATAAAAATAAGAAAGCAAAGAAGCGAATAAATTCGCCTTTTAAGCGTTTGCTTTTTCATTCGCCAAAGCGAAAAAACTTTGCTCACTCTGTTAAAGAGTGTAAAAATTTAAAATTTGCGCTGAGAAAACTGCTTATTTTTTAGGTTTTAAATCTTTTGGTTGCAGCGGATCATCTTGTTGCATTTCTTGCAAGTTCCTTTGTTTAGAATTATTTTGCTGAATTCTTTCAGGATTTGTAGAGCTAGAATTCACATTCTGAGGCGCAATTGATGTTTCATTTTTCGGTGAAATAGGATTTCCATTATCATCAAACTGTTCCACTTTTATATCGCTTTTCAGATATTGAAGCATTTCCTTCGCTTTTATACCTTCAGGAGTTTTCGCATAATTCAGCATTAATTGTTCTAGTTGAAGAATCATGATTTCTTTTCCTGCAGTTTTTCCTGTGTTAAAGGCATTCAACAAGGTAAATTTAGGAATCAAAACATCTTTTGGATATTTCTGTAAAGTTTCTTCAATCAATTTTTTAGAATCATCAAATTTTTCTTCGGAGTAAAGAGCAAAAGCTTGTGTATAGATTTTTTCTACTTCAGAATCAGACGTGGTGAAATCTGCTTTTTTAGGATTTTTCACAAATTCTGCATAAGAAGTGTAAGGATATTTCTCTAAAATCAACTGTTTCGCACGTTCTGCAGCACTAGGATTTTTCTCATAATTCATAGAAAAAATTTGATACAATGCTTGCAATTCGGTTTCTTCATCAGTCTTAGAATCTACCAAATCGTACAAAGTTTTGGTGGCTAAAGAAGTATTAGAAAAGAAGTTTTCGTACATTCTTCCCAGACCAAGACTTGCCGTATCTCTGTCTTTTTTGAGCGCTAAAATTTCTTCTGTTTTGGTCGGAATTTTTTCAATGTAGAAATCCGGTTCATATCTTCTAGGATCTGGAGCAGCCGTAATTCCGAGTGCTTCATTTTTAAGATCTTCTATAGAATTCATTTTGGTAGAAGTTCTCCAATTATCGGTAAGCGCTCTATTTCCCCAGATTTGCTTAAATTCTTTTTCTCCTTTAGAAATATTGGCTTGATTGGCAAAATAGAAGCCTTTACTTCCATTAAAATCCAAGAAAGAATTGTTGTTGTCTGTATTCCCTAGTAAGGCAAAATCTACGGTTTCTACTTTATTTTTGCTTTCTTTTTCTGCTTTTTTTCGATCGAGTTCTTCCTTTGCTTCTTTGGCTTTTATACCTTCAATATGTTTGTTAAAAAAGGCAATTCGCTCATCATTAGACATTTTAGTCAGTTTCAGAATGCTGTCGTTCTTTTTGATGAGATAATAATTTTTAGAAATGTCTTTTATGTTTTCGGTAAGCGATTTCAGCTCTTCTTTTGCAGGGGCATAATTCATTGCGGCATAAGCAGAATCGTAATAAACACCAGCGCTTAAATAGTCATTATCTTCAAAAAACTTTTTCCCGATTTCATAGTAAGCCAAACCTCTTACTTGAGGATCAGAGACTTTTTCTTTAATAGATTTCTGGAAAAATTCTTGCGCTTCTTCCTTTTTACCAGCTTTTTTCGCCATTAAACCTAGCGCATAATAGAATTCATTTTTTCTAGAAGCATAGGTTCCTTTTTTGCTGATTTTTTCCAAATATTCTTTTGCGCCTTCGTAATCATCGTCTTTTCCGTTGAACGTTTTGGCGATTTCTACTTGAGATTTTACTTCAAATTCAAAATTTCTGGCGTTTTTATAAGCGGTGACAAAACTTTCTCTCGCTTCTTCATTTTTTCCAAGATTGGCAAGGATTTGTCCACGAAGAAAAGCGATTCTACTTCTTAATTTTTTGTTTTTATTGAGTTTATAAGCACTTTCTAATTCTGCAACGGCTTCTTCCTTTTTACCAGCGTTTAAAAGCATTTCCGAATAGAAAATACTGAGTAATTTTTTCTCAGATTTTTTGAGTTTTTTATTTTCTTTCAACTCACGGAAGGTTTCATCTGCGCGATAATAATCCTTCATTTTTCCGTAAGTGTAGGCTTCGTAAACTTTGGCTAAAGAAAGTCTCTTGTCTTTTTTATAAATTTTTTGAACTGTATTCAGTGCGTCAAGCGCTTCTAAAGGCTTATTTTGGAACAATCTTGCTTTTGCTAAAACAAGATAAGCATCAAAAATAGTTTTGTTTTTTTCTTCGCCCTTAAACATCATCGAATGTTTATCAATCGCTTTTTGAGCCTTCATTTCTGCGATTTCTAAAGTGCTTACTCCAGTATTGGCAACAGAAGCTCCAGTTTCGGTGTCATCTCTGTAAAAATCTTCTGGTGCTACTCCTTCTTCGTTATCAGAAACGCCTAAATTTTCCATTTGAGCAGAAGAAATTTGCTCTTCGTAAGTGAGTAATTTAATGTAAGGCGCATGAAAATTATCTCGATAAGATTTATCTCGCTGTTTCAATTCGGCATTGAGCGCTTCTTCTCCATTGAACAAAACATTGTAAAAAGTGGTGAAACCTTGATATTTACGGTTCAAATAGCCATCTTTTCTTGGCGAACAAGCCAAAAAAACTGCAGAACCTAAAGCGAGAAGTATATATTTTTTCATGGAGTGTTTTAATAACTGAAATTGCCACAATTTATTGTGATTGAGGCATAAAAACATTCAGTAAAAATAAGGAATTTTTTAGAAACCTAAATCTTTTAAAGTTTCGTAAACCAAATGTGTAGGCAATCCCATAATCGTGTAAAAACTGCCATTGATTTTAGAGATTTTCGCCATGCCTAACCATTCCTGAATTCCGTAGCTTCCTGCTTTGTCAAAAGGGTGATAATTTTCGATGTAAAAATTGATTTCTTGGTCAGTAATTTCTGAAAATTCTACATCTGCTACATCAGTTTTAGTGATGATTTTTTCAGAATTTTTAAATGAAACAGCGGTGTAAACTTGGTGTGTTTTGCCTGATAAATGTTGAAGCATTTCTACAGCTTCTTCCCTATTTTTAGGCTTTCCGATAACTTTTCCTTCAAAGGTAACAATGGTATCAGAAGTGAGCAAAATTTCATTTTTTTCTAAATTTCTATAAGCATCTGCTTTGAGTTCCGAAAGGTATCCTGCAATATTTTCTACGGATAAATTTTCTGGAAAAACTTCGTCACAATCTATAGAAACCACCTCAAAGTCAAAGCCTAAACTTTGTAAAAGTTCCTTTCTTCTGGGTGAATTAGAGCCGAGTAATATTTTCATTTACGATTTACGATTTACGATTTAGGATTTAGGATTTAGGATTTAGGATTTAGGATTTAGGATTTAGGATTTAGGAGAATTTATAAAGTTAATCAATTATCACATTACCAAATTATCACATCATCAAATTATATCGACTGCGTATCATCATCAATCCAAGTTCCTTGCACTTTCATTACCTGTTCTATCACGTCTCTTACAGCACCTTTTCCCCCATAAACAGGAGAAATATAGTCCGAAATTTCTTTTACTTCTGCCACAGAATTGGGCGGACAAGCTGCAATTCCAGAAATTTTCATCATTTTGATGTCTGGAATATCATCTCCCATCGTAAGAATTTCTTCGTTTTGAAGATTATATTTGGCTTTAAACTCTTCGAATTTTTCTAATTTATGATGCACTTTTGCATAATAATCTGTGATGCCTAAATAATGAATTCTGTGACGAACCATGGGATCATCTCCACCGGTAATCACGCAGATTTTATAGTCTTTTTTCAATGCTTTTACCACTGCAAAACCATCTAAAACATTCATTACTCTGCACATATTTCCTTCTGGTAAAAGATAAACGCTACCGTCTGTGAAAACGCCGTCTACATCAAAAACAAAGGCTTTTATATTTTTTAATTTTTCTAAATGACTCATAAAATTTACGATTTGAGATTTGAGATTTGAGATTTGAGATTTGAGATTTTGAAAAAAAGTTATTCGTATATCTAAAATCTTACATCTAAAATCAATGATACATTTTCTTTATCGATTCGTTTAAGGTTTTATAGATTTTTAGTTTTTCTTCATCGGTTAATAAAGATTCATGAAGTTTCAGCACTTTTTCATCATTTCTGATGGCTGGTCCAGTTTGTGCAAATTTCGGTTCTAATTCATGAATTTTTTGGGTAGTTTCGTCAATTAATGGTAAGAAATAATCAAAAGGAATTCCCTGACTGTCAGATATTTCTTTAGCTCTCGCGTACAAATGATTCACGAAATTACAAGCAAAAACCGCTGTCAAATGAATGTATTTTCGTTTTTCATCATTGGCAAGCATTACATTTTTAGAAATCTTTGAGGCTAAATTTTTCAAAATATCTTCGTCATTTTCGTTTTCTGCATCTATGAAAAATGGAATTTTAGAATAGTCTAAATTTTTTGATTTTGAAAAAGTTTGAAGCGGATAAAATACTGATTTTCTGTAATTTCCATTCAATGCTTCACGTGAAACCGAACCAGAAGTATGCGCTACCAAAGCATTTTCATTTTTGATGAGCGCTGAAACTTCAGCAATCGAAGAATCACTTACCGAAATAATGTACAAATCTGCATCAGCAAGCGTTTCCGTAGAAAAAGGAATGGAAAATTGTTCCGAAATTTTCTGAAGTTCGGTGGTATTTCTTCCAAAAATTTGAAAAATAGGAAATTGAGCTTTGGAAAAAGCTTTTGCTAGGTGAAATGCCACATTTCCAGAACCGATGAGTACAATTTGCATAGAGCAAAGATAAGAAATACAAGTATTTATTGAGATTAAAATTTAAACATTAAGTCTCTATTAAGGGATTAAGTTCATTAAGAAAACATCTTAGATGTTTTTAAAAAATTAATAAAACTATGAATGAACTTAAATCTAAATTTTCTTCAAGATTTGTGAAATTTCTATTTGGTTAAGGCAAGCATAATCACCACGGAAACAAGGTTTATTGCCAAAAACAGAACAAGGTCTGCATTCTAAATTTTTAATTTCTACAATATCATTTTCAGATTGTCCGTATCCTAAAAATCCAGCGAAATAATGGGTAGCTCCCCAAACCGAAACCACTCTAGTTCCCACCAAACTTGCCAAATGCATATTGGCAGAATCCATAGAAATCATGAGTTCTAATTCAGAAATTTTCTGAAGTTCTTCTTTAAGCGAAAGTTTCCCAGCGAGAGAAGTTACATTTTCAATCTCTTGCTCCCATTTTGATAAAATTTCTACTTCCTTTTTTCCGCCACCAAAAAGATAAATTGGATGATTTTTAGAAAGCGTTTTTACTAATTCTAAAGATTTTTCTATGGGAAGCATTTTCCCTGCATGTTGCGCAAAAGGCGCAAAACCAATTCCAGATTTTTGTTGAGATTTTGAGAATAATTGATGAGAAAGTTTCAGCGTAAAACCTAATTTTCTGAAAACATCTGCATAACGTTCTGTAGTTGGTTTCAGTGGTTTTTTAACTTTATTTTCCTTTCTCGTAAGTAATTTTTTTTCAGTTCTTCCTTTGTCAAGTGTTGCGGTTTTTTTGAAGAAAAAACTCAGAATTTTGGTGCGCAACACATTGTGCAAATCGGCTACAAAATCTGGCTGAAATTCTTTTTTAAGTTCTAAAGCCAATTTTCTGAGTCCGAAAAATCCTTTGTAATCATCTAGATTTACGCCACGAAAAGTCAATCGCTCTACTCCATCGAATAAATCTGCAAAGTTATTTCTGGAAACAAAAACAATTTCTGTGTCAGGATTTTGTGACAAAAATTCTTTCAAAACAGGCACAATCATCGCTACATCTCCAAAAGCGGAAAAACGATATGCTAAAATTCTTTTCACGATTTTAACTGAAATGCAACCGCGTAGAACTTAATTTGTTTCGTCATTGCCATCAAACCATTGGCTCTGGAAGGTGATAAAAATTCTTGCAAACCGATTTTTGAGATAAAATCAAAATCAGAATCCAAAATTTCTTGGGTAGAATGACCGCTGTAAATTCTCACCAAAAGAGAAACAATTCCTTTCGGTAAAATTCCGTCAGAATCTGCATTGAAGAAGAGTTTTCCGTCTCTAAATTCGGCGTCTAACCAAACTTTTGACTGACAACCTTTAATCAGATTTTCGTCTGTTTTTTTATCTTCAGGCAAACCTTTCAGCTCTTTTCCCAAGTCTATAATGTATTCGTATTTATGTTCCCAATCGTCCAGAAACTCGAATTCTTCTATGATTTCTTGTTGTTTTTCTTGAATTGTCATGGTACAAAGATAAATCTTTTTTGCGGGAAGGTAGAAAGTTAAATGTTGGAAGTTTTGTAAAAAAATAGTAGATGTTTTTATTTTTGGAAATTAAATATTTATGTTAAAACTATAACTGACAGATAGAAACTTCTAATTTAAAATTATTTCTTCTACAGAGTAGCCTCTACTTTTTAATAACTCTAATAACCCCTCTTTAAAATCCAGATGGTATAATCCTACAAATATAAATGCTTTTTCTTTTTCTTGAATTGCATTATCTATTTTCACAATCCAATCCTTATTTCTTAAGGTAATAAATTTTTCTTGAATTTCTTTCTCAAAGTTAAAAATGTGCTTTTTTGTTCTATATTCATTTAAAATAAGACAATTAATATTTTGATTTTCAGAATTAAGAAGTTTTATTTTAGATTTTAATATTTCTATTATTTTTTCTTCAGTAGTATTTGAGTAGAGATTGCGGTTTAGATAGTCAAATGTTTTTTCTGTAGGTTCTAGACCTTCTAACTTTATTCTATTTTTTAGACAATATTCTTTTAAATAATCATCCATTTTCGTTTCATCAATTTTTTCTTTATCTGTTAAACAAAATTTTTGCGTAATTTTCCCATCAATAGTTACAATTAATTCTCTTAAAGTCATTTTATTTGAATCAATATAATAAGGTACTATATTTTTAATCGTTTGCAATTCATTTTTATTCATTCTTTTTAATTGCAAATTTTCATTTCTCTTATTAATGAAAATTTTTGCCGAATCAATATTTTCAGATAACGCAATTTTAGATTTTTTAAGTTTTTCTAAAATAATGTTGTTATTTAATAAAAAATCTTTTCCCAAATAATGATATGTTCCTAATATGTAAGCTTCGTTACCTTTTTTTGAGATTTTCCAAAAAATTGATTGTTGTGATAAAACAAATGATGAAAATAGAATGAATATTGCGGTTAAATTGATTTTCAACATATTATGGTGTAATTATTTTTACTAACTTTCAAATATAAGCATTCTAATAATTCAATTAAATGCTATTTTAATATTATTACAAACTACTTTTTGTAAATTTGAATTGCCTTTGCTGAGCTGCTACTCTTTCATAAAGTTCCAGAATTTTCGGGGCTTCATTTTCCCAGCAAAGTTCTTGTGAAGCAATTTCCAGTTGAGGAATATAAGAACTTCTCCCCTTTTCTAAAACGGTTTTTACTTTCTCTGCCAAATGTTGTGGTTCGTGAGAAGTAATGAATTCGCCTACGTGATAATTTTCTACAATTTTCTGCATTTCGGGGAATTTAGAAACCACTACAGGAACTCTGGCTTGTATGTAATCTGAGATTTTATTCGGAAGTGAGTAGTAATAACTGAAGCCTTTATTTTCTTCGATGCTTAAACCTACATCTGCTTTTTCGGTAATCTTTCTTAAATCATCTGGATGTAGATTGCCTAAGAATTTTACTTTATTTTCCAGATGTAATTTTTGGGTAAGCTGTTGATATTCTTCTAAAAAAGGACCTCTTCCCGCAATGTGAAATTCTGCATTTTCTATAAATTGCATGGCTTCAATCATCTTATCAATTCCTCTGGAATAATTGATGGTTCCTTGGTAAAGAATAATTTTCGGATTATTCTCAACGAAACTTTTCGGTGATTCTGATTTTTGAGGAAAATTTCTAATGACAATAGGTCTTTTAATCTTATAATTGGTTTCAAACCAATTGGCATAAGAATCATTTGCCGTAATAAAATATTTGATTTTTCTAATCAAAGCATTTTCCAGAAGTCTCCAAACATGCTGAACCCAACGATTGGTAACAGTTGGCATTTCGGTAAAAATCTCGTGACTGTCCCAAACTAAAGGAATTCCTTTGATTTTTGAAACCAAATAATTGGGTAAAAGTGCATCTAAATCATTGGCGTGAAGAATTGTATTTCGGTCGGCTTTTTTCAGCAATACCAAGAATAATTTCCACTGAAATTCTAAGTAAGCGAAACGTAATTTTTTGGACTGTAAAGAAATTCTTGAAAATGGATAAGGCCTTTTCATTTCGGGATTTCCGCCCCAATTATTGCCTATTACTTCTATTTGGTAAGCATTTTCGTGCAAGGTTTTGCAGAATTTTTCCACACGCTGATCGGTGTATAAATTATTGAAAACGCTTACCAAAATTTTCATTATGTAAAACTTTTAATCGTGTTTTATTAAATGATAAAGTTGTATAACGCAAAGAATTGCGTTAGGAATAATGATAGGCCACAACATTCCGCTGAAAACACCATAAATCACAAAAGCGATACAACCGATAAGATTAATCACTCTGATTTGTTTAATGTTTTTCACCATAAAGCTCAGCACTACAAAGAATGATGCTGCATAACCTACATAATTTGCCCAATTCGCGTCCATTTCAAAAAAATTTAAGACGACAAAATTACTAATTTCCTGCTATTAATTTTGTAAAATAATGTCATAAAGTCATAATATGAGTTTGGTAAAGTATTTGTAACTTTGATTTACGAAATCAATTCATATTGACTTCATTAGAATTTTATTGAGAGAAATTATCATGGAAAATAAATTTTCAGAAGGCTTAACCAAAGTCTTCAAACACAGTAAAAGCGAAGCAAAACGTTTGCATAGCGAATTTTTATCTACTGAACATTTCTTGCTGGGAATTATTCAGACGGATAATTCTGCTAAAGAAATTTTAGAAAATCTTCAGGCAGATCTTACTCAGATTCGCAGAAAGATTGAAAATATGAATGTAAATACCAATCCTTTTTCAGAAGAAAAGGAAAATATTTCTTTCACCAAATTAGCAGATTATGCAGTAAAAAGAGCAGATTTAGAATGCAGACAATATAGAGCTTCAGAAATTAATACTGTTCATCTTTTGTTAGGAATTCTCTATAAAATGGAAGATCCTACTACCAATATTTTAAGTGCTTACGAAATTGATTATGATAGCGTAGCTAAAGAATATCAATCTATGCTTAAAAACTCTGGTCAATTGCCAAAAAGTTCTGCGTATGATGATGACGAAGAGCGTGAAGAATATGGTCAAATGAAAAAGCCTACTGGAAATCTTGGAACAGGAAAGAGCAAAACACCAACTTTAGATAATTTTGGTAGAGACCTTACTGCGCTAGCTTCTGAAGGGAAATTAGACCCTGTAATTGGTAGAGAAAAAGAGATTGAAAGGGTTTCTCAAATTCTGTCAAGACGTAAGAAAAACAATCCACTTTTGATTGGGGAACCAGGCGTTGGTAAATCTGCCATTGCAGAAGGTTTAGCGCTTAGAATTATGCAGAAAAAAGTGTCTAGAGTTCTGTTTAACAAGCGTGTAATTACGTTGGATTTAGCAAGTCTAGTTGCTGGAACTAAATACAGAGGTCAGTTCGAAGAGAGAATGAAAGCGATTATGACCGAGCTGGAGAAAAACAGAGACGTCATTCTTTTCATAGATGAGTTACACACGATTGTTGGTGCGGGAAGTTCTACAGGAAGTTTAGATGCTTCTAATATGTTTAAACCTGCTTTAGCAAGAGGCGAAATTCAATGCATCGGTGCGACTACTTTAGACGAGTACCGTCAGTACATCGAAAAAGATGGTGCTTTAGAAAGGCGTTTCCAAAAAGTAATGGTAGAACCTACTTCTGTGGAAGAAACCATCTTGATTTTGAATCAAATTAAAGACAAATACGAAGATCACCATAATGTAACGTATACAGACGAAGCAATTGCAGCGTGTGTAAACCTTACTTCGAGATATATTACCGATAGATTTCTTCCAGACAAAGCGATTGACGCGATGGACGAAGCGGGTTCTAGAGTGTATATCAAAAACATGAAAGTTCCTACTGACATTATTGAGCATGAAAAGCAAATTGAAGAAATTAAGGAACTTAAACAAAAAGCGGTAAAAGCTCAAGATTATTTAGAAGCGAGAAAATTAAAAGATGAAGAAGAGCGTTTACAACTAGAATTGGCAGTGGCTCAAGACAAATGGGACAAAGAAGTGAAGGAGAAAAAAGAAGTGGTAACCGAAGAAAATGTAGCTGAGGTAGTTTCTATGATGTCTGGAGTTCCTGTAACAAAAGTGGGCAAAAACGAGATGGATAAATTAGCCAATATGGATAATTTACTTAACGGAAAAGTGATTGGCCAAGAAGATGCTGTGAAAAAAGTGGTAAAAGCGATCCAAAGAAATAGAGCAGGACTGAAAGATCCGAACAGACCAATTGGTACGTTTATTTTCCTTGGAACAACAGGCGTTGGTAAAACCGAATTGGCAAAAGTAATGGCTCGTGAATTATTCGATTCTGATGATGCTTTAATCAGAATAGACATGAGTGAATACATGGAGAAATTCGCAGTTTCTAGATTGGTAGGAGCGCCTCCAGGATATGTAGGTTATGAAGAAGGCGGTCAATTAACTGAAGCGGTTCGCAGAAAACCTTACGCAGTAGTTTTATTAGACGAAATAGAAAAAGCACACCCAGATGTTTTCAATATTTTATTGCAAATTTTAGATGAAGGTCACGTTACCGATTCTTTAGGCAGAAAAGTAGATTTCAGAAATACGATTATCATCTTGACATCTAACATCGGAACCAGAGATTTAAAAGATTTCGGTGATGGAGTAGGATTCGGAACTTCTGCGAAGAAAACTTCTTCTGATGCAAGAGCTAGAGCAACCATAGAAAACGCTTTGAAAAAAGCTTTTGCACCAGAATTCTTAAACAGAATAGATGATATTATCATCTTCAATTCTCTTGAAAAAGAAGACATCAAGAAAATTATTGACCTTGAGTTGAATAAACTCTATAAACGTCTCGAAAAACTAAACTACAAAGTAGAATTAACAGACGAAGCTAGAGATTTCATCGCAGAGAAAGGTTGGGACAAAGATTTTGGAGCAAGACCTCTAAAACGTGCAATCCAAAAATATATAGAAGATTTATTGGCAGAAATGTTGGTAAATAAACAATTCTCTGAAGGCGAAACCGTAGTTCTCAAACTAAACGAAGCCAAAGATGCTTTAGAAGGTGAAACCCAAAAGAAATCTAAACAAAAAGCATAAAGCAAAACCTCCGAAATTTCGGAGGTTTTTTTAGTTTATTTTTCCAATTATTGCTTCACCTGTTGTTTTATCAATAAATCCGCGCTCAAGTCCGCTTTTATTATCTAGATTTTCGTGAAGAACAATATTATGACCAAAGGACAATTTTGATTTTATTTTGCCAATGTTCAAACTACAATCAAAATAATACCAATCAGCATTACAATTATCCCACGCTTTACCTACGAATTCAGTATTGAAGTTGTTCTCTATTAAGAATTTAAATAAATTTTTTAATTCCTTAGATTTAATTTTATTAGAAAGATTTCTAAAATTTGATTCAAAATTTAATAATTCTCCTGAAACTTTTAGATTAAAATCCAAAGAGTCAATCACAATGCGTGAAATTGCACCATTTAATTTGTTAATAGAAGTTTGTTCTAATAAAATATTTTTTAGAGATACAAATATTGAATTTTCTCGATTTTGAGATATTTCAAAATCTAAACTTTCTATTAGTCTTTTTCTTTCAAAATTGAAATTATACATAAATATTACAACCCAAAAACCACCCCAATATTAGGCACAAAACCACTGCTGAAAATACTGCTGTTTTGTTTCCAAAGTACATTATACATTCCGCCAATCTGCAAATAAGAATTGTTGCCCATTCTTTGCATATAACCGCCACCAATGTAAAGTGCAGCTTCGTTTGAACTATATTTTTCTTCTGAAGATTTTATTTTTTGACTGATAAAATATTCCTGAAATTGAGAACCTAAATAGAAATTTCTGCCCAAATAATAATTCACAAATGGTCCAATTCCAAACAAAGTAGAATAAGAATAAGAAGAGTTTTGCCAATTGAGACTTCCCATTAAACCTGTTTCTAAATTTTCAGAAATTTTATAGCCTACTCTTGGTGCAATATGTACCGCAATGCCGCTATTACTGCCAAAACCGCCAGTTAAACCAGCATAACCACCAAAAGTCCATTTAGAGTTTTGCGTAGAGTTTTCCACCTGTGAAAATGCTGAAAAAGACATCAGCATCAGAAAGAAAAGAGATAATTTTTTCATTTTTAGAAAATTTCTATGATTCAAATTTAGCAGAAAAATTTCAAATGAGTTTTTAATTCGTAATTTTGCAGTCGTAAAACTTTCCCTTAACGAAAGCGTAACTCAATTATGAAAATAGTAGTCGGTTTATCAGGAGGTGTAGACTCCAGCGTTGCAGCGTATTTGTTGCAGAAACAAGGTCACGAAGTCATCGGACTTTTTATGAGAAATTGGAACGATGCTTCCGTAACTTTAGAAGATGAATGTCCTTGGATTGAAGACAGCAATGATGCACTTTTAGTGGCCAAAAAACTGGGAATTCCGTTCCAAGTGATTGATATGAGCGAACTCTACAAAGAACGCATTGTAGATTATATGTTTGCCGAATACGAAAAGGGGAGAACTCCCAATCCTGATGTTTTGTGCAACCGAGAAGTAAAATTCGATGTTTTTCTAGAAACCGCACTTTCTCTAGGTGCAGATAAAGTAGCAACGGGACATTACGCCAAGTTAGATTCTTTCACCAATGAAAATGGGGAAGAAGTGTATCAACTTTTGGCAGGAAAAGATAACAATAAAGATCAAAGTTATTTCTTGTGTCAATTGAGTCAAAAACAGCTTTCTAAAAATCATCCAATTTATCTTTTTGGTGGCGGAAAAAAGGAAGTAGAAATTTTATCAAAATGGGAGCAAGAGATTGAAAATGTAACTTCTCTCGCTGGGAAACTTTCGCTTAAAGAAGAACTTCAGAAAATTTCTGAATTAGAACTCATGATTTCTATGGATTCTGCCAATATGCATTTGGCAAGTTTGGTGGGAACTAGAGTGGTTTCGGTTTGGGGAGCTACCCATTATTTCGCTGGATTTTTAGGATACGGACAATCTGAAAATGATATTGTAGAAATTAAAAATTTAGAATGCAGACCTTGTTCTGTTTTTGGCAATAAACCTTGTTTCCGTGGTGATTATGCTTGCCTTAACCAAATAGAAATTTCACAAATCTTGAAGAAAATTTAGATTTAAGTTCATTCATAGTTTTATTAATTTTTTAAAAACATCTAAGATGTTTTCTTAATGAACTTAATCCCTTAATAGAGACTTAATGTTTAAATTTTAATCTCAATAAATACTTGTATTTCTTATCTTTGCTCTATGCAAATTGTACTCATCGGTTCTGGAAATGTGGCATTTCACCTAGCAAAAGCTTTTTCCAAAGCTCAATTTCCTATTTTTCAAATTTTTGGAAGAAATACCACCGAACTTCAGAAAATTTCGGAACAATTTTCCATTCCTTTTTCTACGGAAACGCTTGCTGATGCAGATTTGTACATTATTTCGGTAAGTGATTCTTCGATTGCTGAAGTTTCAGCGCTCATCAAAAATGAAAATGCTTTGGTAGCGCATACTTCTGGTTCGGTTTCACGTGAAGCATTGAATGGAAATTACAGAAAATCAGTATTTTATCCGCTTCAAACTTTTTCAAAATCAAAAAATTTAGACTATTCTAAAATTCCATTTTTCATAGATGCAGAAAACGAAAATGACGAAGATATTTTGAAAAATTTAGCCTCAAAGATTTCTAAAAATGTAATGCTTGCCAATGATGAAAAACGAAAATACATTCATTTGACAGCGGTTTTTGCTTGTAATTTCGTGAATCATTTGTACGCGAGAGCTAAAGAAATATCTGACAGTCAGGGAATTCCTTTTGATTATTTCTTACCATTAATTGACGAAACTACCCAAAAAATTCATGAATTAGAACCGAAATTTGCACAAACTGGACCAGCCATCAGAAATGATGAAAAAGTGCTGAAACTTCATGAATCTTTATTAACCGATGAAGAAAAACTAAAAATCTATAAAACCTTAAACGAATCGATAAAGAAAATGTATCATTGATTTTAGATGTAAGATTTTAGATATACGAATAACTTTTTTTCAAAATCTCAAATCTCAAATCTCAAATCTCAAATCTCAAATCGTAAATTTTATGAGTCATTTAGAAAAATTAAAAAATATAAAAGCCTTTGTTTTTGATGTAGACGGCGTTTTCACAGACGGTAGCGTTTATCTTTTACCAGAAGGAAATATGTGCAGAGTAATGAATGTTTTAGATGGTTTTGCAGTGGTAAAAGCATTGAAAAAAGACTATAAAATCTGCGTGATTACCGGTGGAGATGATCCCATGGTTCGTCACAGAATTCATTATTTAGGCATCACAGATTATTATGCAAAAGTGCATCATAAATTAGAAAAATTCGAAGAGTTTAAAGCCAAATATAATCTTCAAAACGAAGAAATTCTTACGATGGGAGATGATATTCCAGACATCAAAATGATGAAAATTTCTGGAATTGCAGCTTGTCCGCCCAATTCTGTGGCAGAAGTAAAAGAAATTTCGGACTATATTTCTCCTGTTTATGGGGGAAAAGGTGCTGTAAGAGACGTGATAGAACAGGTAATGAAAGTGCAAGGAACTTGGATTGATGATGATACGCAGTCGATATAATTTGATGATGTGATAATTTGGTAATGTGATAATTGATTAACTTTATAAATTCTCCTAAATCCTAAATCCTAAATCCTAAATCCTAAATCCTAAATCCTAAATCCTAAATCGTAAATCGTAAATCGTAAATGAAAATATTACTCGGCTCTAATTCACCCAGAAGAAAGGAACTTTTACAAAGTTTAGGCTTTGACTTTGAGGTGGTTTCTATAGATTGTGACGAAGTTTTTCCAGAAAATTTATCCGTAGAAAATATTGCAGGATACCTTTCGGAACTCAAAGCAGATGCTTATAGAAATTTAGAAAAAAATGAAATTTTGCTCACTTCTGATACCATTGTTACCTTTGAAGGAAAAGTTATCGGAAAGCCTAAAAATAGGGAAGAAGCTGTAGAAATGCTTCAACATTTATCAGGCAAAACACACCAAGTTTACACCGCTGTTTCATTTAAAAATTCTGAAAAAATCATCACTAAAACTGATGTAGCAGATGTAGAATTTTCAGAAATTACTGACCAAGAAATCAATTTTTACATCGAAAATTATCACCCTTTTGACAAAGCAGGAAGCTACGGAATTCAGGAATGGTTAGGCATGGCGAAAATCTCTAAAATCAATGGCAGTTTTTACACGATTATGGGATTGCCTACACATTTGGTTTACGAAACTTTAAAAGATTTAGGTTTCTAAAAAATTCCTTATTTTTACTGAATGTTTTTATGCCTCAATCACAATAAATTGTGGCAATTTCAGTTATTAAAACACTCCATGAAAAAATATATACTTCTCGCTTTAGGTTCTGCAGTTTTTTTGGCTTGTTCGCCAAGAAAAGATGGCTATTTGAACCGTAAATATCAAGGTTTCACCACTTTTTACAATGTTTTGTTCAATGGAGAAGAAGCGCTCAATGCCGAATTGAAACAGCGAGATAAATCTTATCGAGATAATTTTCATGCGCCTTACATTAAATTACTCACTTACGAAGAGCAAATTTCTTCTGCTCAAATGGAAAATTTAGGCGTTTCTGATAACGAAGAAGGAGTAGCACCAGAAGATTTTTACAGAGATGACACCGAAACTGGAGCTTCTGTTGCCAATACTGGAGTAAGCACTTTAGAAATCGCAGAAATGAAGGCTCAAAAAGCGATTGATAAACATTCGATGATGTTTAAGGGCGAAGAAAAAAACAAAACTATTTTTGATGCTTATCTTGTTTTAGCAAAAGCAAGATTGTTCCAAAATAAGCCTTTAGAAGCGCTTGACGCACTGAATACAGTTCAAAAAATTTATAAAAAAGACAAGAGACTTTCTTTAGCCAAAGTTTACGAAGCCTACACTTACGGAAAAATGAAGGATTATTATCGCGCAGATGAAACCTTCCGTGAGTTGAAAGAAAATAAAAAACTCAAAAAATCTGAGAAAAAATTACTCAGTATTTTCTATTCGGAAATGCTTTTAAACGCTGGTAAAAAGGAAGAAGCCGTTGCAGAATTAGAAAGTGCTTATAAACTCAATAAAAACAAAAAATTAAGAAGTAGAATCGCTTTTCTTCGTGGACAAATCCTTGCCAATCTTGGAAAAAATGAAGAAGCGAGAGAAAGTTTTGTCACCGCTTATAAAAACGCCAGAAATTTTGAATTTGAAGTAAAATCTCAAGTAGAAATCGCCAAAACGTTCAACGGAAAAGACGATGATTACGAAGGCGCAAAAGAATATTTGGAAAAAATCAGCAAAAAAGGAACCTATGCTTCTAGAAAAAATGAATTCTATTATGCGCTAGGTTTAATGGCGAAAAAAGCTGGTAAAAAGGAAGAAGCGCAAGAATTTTTCCAGAAATCTATTAAAGAAAAAGTCTCTGATCCTCAAGTAAGAGGTTTGGCTTACTATGAAATCGGGAAAAAGTTTTTTGAAGATAATGACTATTTAAGCGCTGGTGTTTATTACGATTCTGCTTATGCCGCAATGAATTATGCCCCTGCAAAAGAAGAGCTGAAATCGCTTACCGAAAACATAAAAGACATTTCTAAAAATTATTATCTCATCAAAAAGAACGACAGCATTCTGAAACTGACTAAAATGTCTAATGATGAGCGAATTGCCTTTTTTAACAAACATATTGAAGGTATAAAAGCCAAAGAAGCAAAGGAAGAACTCGATCGAAAAAAAGCAGAAAAAGAAAGCAAAAATAAAGTAGAAACCGTAGATTTTGCCTTACTAGGGAATACAGACAACAACAATTCTTTCTTGGATTTTAATGGAAGTAAAGGCTTCTATTTTGCCAATCAAGCCAATATTTCTAAAGGAGAAAAAGAATTTAAGCAAATCTGGGGAAATAGAGCGCTTACCGATAATTGGAGAACTTCTACCAAAATGAATTCTATAGAAGATCTTAAAAATGAAGCACTCGGAATTACGGCTGCTCCAGATCCTAGAAGATATGAACCGGATTTCTACATTGAAAAAATTCCGACCAAAACAGAAGAAATTTTAGCGCTCAAAAAAGACAGAGATACGGCAAGTCTTGGTCTGGGAAGAATGTACGAAAACTTCTTTTCTAATACTTCTTTAGCCACCAAAACTTTGTACGATTTGGTAGATTCTAAGACTGATGAAGAAACCGAATTGCAAGCATTGTATCAAATTTTTTCTATGAATTATGAGAAAAATCCTAGTGCTGCAGAACGTGCGAAACAGTTGATTTTAGAGAAATATCCTTACACTTCTTATGCAGAATTTGTGAAAAATCCTAAAAAAGCAGATTTCACCACGTCTGATTCTGAAGTAGAAAAAATCTATACACAAGCTTTTGCTCTTTACTCCGAAGAAAAATTTGATGATTCTAAAAAATTGATTGAAGAAACTTTACAGAAATATCCAAAAGATGTTTTGATTCCTAAATTTACCTTGTTGAATGCCTTTAACACAGGAAAAACTGCAGGAAAAGAAATCATGATTCTTCAACTAGAACAATTAATGCTGAATTATGCGAAAACTCCTGAAGGTATAAAAGCGAAGGAAATGCTTCAATATCTGAAAAGCGATATAAAAGTGGAACAGTTTGATGATAATGGAAATCCTATTTCACCGAAAAATGAAACATCAATTGCGCCTCAGAATGTGAATTCTAGCTCTACAAATCCTGAAAGAATTCAGCAAAATAATTCTAAACAAAGGAACTTGCAAGAAATGCAACAAGATGATCCGCTGCAACCAAAAGATTTAAAACCTAAAAAATAAGCAGTTTTCTCAGCGCAAATTTTAAATTTTTACACTCTTTAACAGAGTGAGCAAAGTTTTTTCGCTTTGGCGAATGAAAAAGCAAACGCTTAAAAGGCGAATTTATTCGCTTCTTTGCTTTCTTATTTTTATACCAATTTTAAGAAATCTTTGCGTGATAAAATAGGAAGGATTGAAATTTAAGATTTCTTCTTTACCCCGTGGAAATCTTTTAAATAAAACGGCTCGAAATATGCCACGTCTTCAAAATCTTGTCGGTTGATCTTCTCAACCGATTTTTTGATGAGATATTTCGCAGATGGATACACATTTTCATTAAAGTCTGCACCCGAAATTTGTAAAATCTCTTGCGCTTTTTTGGCTCCATCTCCTACGAA
>JACLAD010005086.1_pt1 | contig 23615 bp, 6 predicted proteins | sample 8027901 | NCBI WGS metagenome assembly JACLAD01 (sample SAMN15725071, study PRJNA655200) | protist metagenome | isolation source: fluorescence activated cell sorting (FACS) single amplified genomes of... | place: Spain: Blaines Bay Microbial Observatory, Mediterranean Sea | collected 2016-07-05 | reverse complement strand
TTTTATCAGAAATTTTAGGTGAATATGAAGCTCGCTTGAAAGAATATGAATCCATCATGAAGAATGAGAATATTGATCCTAATCGACCTCACAACCCTTCTCAAGATAACATGAATACCTCCCTGCAGTCGGTTGCGGCATCAAAGTTTAAAAGACAAAATGACGAAGATATGCCTAAATTAGGAGAACCATTCTTTAACTCTCGTGTTAGGCATGCTGTCAATTCTCCCAAACGAAATAAATCTGGGCAGAAAAGGGGTAGTAGTGTTGATTATGAAGATAGTAGTAATAGTAGTAGGAGTATGGGTATTGCTAATAATCATGATGACGATGGAGATAATGAAAAATATATCAGCAGGCCATACTCACCTGCTCATATGCAGATTCCTCATACGATTGAATTGTATAGAGTACGAGAATCTGAATTATTAGATGCATTAGAAGGGGTAGTGAATAGAGTTGCAGAGTTAGAAGGGGCATTGCACGAAAAAGATATACAGACTTTAGAACTGCAGGAGAGGCTATCTATGTGTAAATGTAATGCTGCTACTATAATTGACGTGGATGAAGATAATCATGTACCTCAAAATACTGATCTGCCCTCGAAAAGCTCTTCAATAGTTGCAGATGTTAGAGCAGCAATGAGTACTGCTTTACACTCGCCAGATTACGTCTCTTCTACAACTTCTCAGGCAGAATTATCAGAAGTGATGAATAATACTAGATCGACGAACATAGCTGCAGAAGCAAGATTGGCAATGTCAAATATCTTGAATTCACCAGATCCACATACTGTAACTCCGAAACCAGCGTCGCCTATGATTGAATCTAAGGAAGGCACATCACCTCCCTCATCAGAATCTCCAAAATTTCCTGTCGGCTCAAGGGTCACATTTTTGTGGACTAATGCGCTACAATCAACACCTATTCCTTGGCCTGGGACAGTACAATGCTGGAATACTTCTTTGAGGTGCAACATCCCAAAAAACTCCAATATTGGAGATATGGTGGAAATACACTTGGGTAATGGTAACTCAGAACAAGTTGAGTTTGTGCCTGGGTCTACTTTCAAAATCTTTGGCAATCGTCTACAATTTCCAGCCAACACACAGGCAGGAAAATCTGTAGTATGGAATAACATTAAAGGCAACATAGGAGTCAGATGGTATGATATTGTACTTGATAAAACAGATAAGGTTACACGTGCCTATGAACATGAGCTAAGGCATATACAGGAAGGTGATGTGGTTCCTAATAAGAATAAACTTTTGGTCAAAGCCAGAAAATCGGGTGTCTTGTCGCTAGAGTCTGATACAGGCAGTAGCAATATTGGCACAACAGAAGTAGTTGAAGGTGGCACTGCTTCATCTAGACGTGATGGAGCAGTAAACGAATCGTCACCGTTACAACACTTCATTAATATGTTCAGCCCAAATAGACCTGAAATTTAGTCGCTCATAATGCGGTCGTTTCCTGGACTATCCATCTTTTGCGACTACTTATCTAGTATCTAGTATCTAGCGATGCCTGTATGTGCTGTTGGTTGTGCGTCAATCTGCTTCAGTTTGAGCGAAATGCTTACGAGTTTGCTTACTGTCACTGGCTAGCCGGCTCTAGCTGTCTTCTATCTCTTGTTCTTTTGTCCATCTCTTGCGCTCTTTGCACAGCACTCTTCTCCAGTCACAGCCAGTTACTTCCGCTTATGATATCATTACGGATTATGAATTATGGTATTATGGTGTACAGGAGACAGAAGGAAGAAGGAAGTACTTCTATGTACGTAGATGTGGTATGTGGTAGAGGATATAAGGTATAAGGTATGTAGAGTGTAATGTATGTATGTACTTCTATGTATGTATGTATGCATGCATGCATGCTGTGAACGTGAAGTACTTAGGAGTAGAAAGTAGTCTGTAGTCTATATATACTGTATGTATGTATGTATGTATATAGTATATAGATATAGTCTGGGTGTACGGTGTACTGTTAACTGTTACTGTAACACGTAACACGTAACAATAACACAATAACACTGTAGCAGTAGACTAGCAGCTAAAGAGAGATAATTTCAATTTTCTTCATTATCTATTATCTTTTTATGAAAGATAGAAGTTGTTTATAGCAGGTTTATAGTTTACACTTCTAGCTACTAGAAGTACTACGTAGGCTACTAGAAGCTAGAAGTACTACCTATGTACTAGACTAGGAGACTAGAAGACTAGAAGCGCTTCGCTACTACAGTAGACTACAAGCAGTAGGAACTATAACTAACTTCGCTGCTTCCAGCTTCCATAAGAATGTACTACTTGCATTTCTCATTAGTAAGTAAGTGTATGTACAATATTTGCAAGAGCTGCAAATTTACGGAAGTAAGCCTAAAGCCAGCCACCCTCCGATCAAAGCAAACCCACCAATGGGTGCAGGGTACGAGTAAGGTTTGCGCTGGTTCATGATTACGACAGTATAACATGAACCCGAGAATAGGACGATTCCTGACAAAAATAGTGACGAGACAATAAACCTCTTCCTACCCGTGAAGTTGCACGCAGCCAGCCCAGCTGCCATGGTGTGAATCAGATGATACTGGGTTGCAGATTTCCACACATCTTTCATAGCCTCTGACCTATCTTGTATTGCATGTGCACCGATGGCTCCTGCAGCAACAGCTCCTGCCCCTGAAAGGCCTACAAGGCCAAGAAGAATCCTCTCACGTGGCATGAAACCTGTACTTACCTAAACCCTCGAAGTTTGAGGAGAGATGAGAGAGGGAAAATTGTACCTATCTATGTAATTGTAGTAGGTAGGTACTTTGATATGAATGTTAGCTGATGCTGGCTGCTCAGTCACACATCATCACGGCTTTCCACAAAAACGCGAAAAAATGCTGAAAATCGAAATCATCGTGTGTAAAATCAATCAAAAAAGGAATATCATATCACCTCTGTTTTTTTTTTGGAATTTCATATATGGATGACCTTATTGTTGCTGTCCAATCTACTTGAGGCTGACACTGACAATGACACATCCATGAAAGTTATTGCTTCCGCATACATGCGTTGTACCGAGTAATCGCGAGCGTTAGCACAATCGCCTTTGCTTTAATTTCGTTTTAATTTACGATCATGTTTGCCAGACAATTCGTCGTTAACTCTGCGAAAATTGCTTCCAAGGCTGCTTTCAAGCCAACCCCATTGATGGGAATGCGTGGTATGGCAACTAAATATGCAAAAAGCCACGAGTACGTAAAAATTGACGGTGAAATGGGTACTGTTGGTATCACATCTCATGCTGCTGATGCACTTGGAGATATTGTTTACGTTGAGTTGCCAGAAGTTGGTGCCGAGGTAACCATTGGTGAAAGTTTTGGATCTGTTGAATCTGTCAAGGCTGCCTCCGATGTTTACTCTCCTGTTTCTGGAGAGGTGGTTGAGGTTAACTCTGAATTAGAGAATAATCCTGGGGAAATCAACAAGTCTGCCATGGATGGTGGCTGGTTCATGAAAGTGAAGGTAATTTCTTTCCCAATTTCTGTATCTTCTGCCAAATACTGATTGTGAAATATATCATATTTCGTCCTAAATTGATTCATTCGCCTAAAAAAAGATTAACGATGGAAATGATGCTGAACTTATGGATGACGCGGCATACAAAGCTCATTGTGATGCTGAAGAGCATTAATATGTGCTGACATTGTCATGAGAATAAAAATTGTTTTTGCTGAGCCTCCACTCCAGTGTCCTCAAATCTTGGCTGGATGGATAAGACCAGTGTGATATTACATTTTTAGTTTTCAACATCGCTATACATCATGAAACAGATAGTTTACGAGTTTCTAGCTGTATATTCTCAGCGTATTTTGAACAAAGCTTAACAAATTAGAGATGTTCATGAAAGCATTGTAAGCGATGATATGTTGGCTACATTTATCTATACTGGTTTACTCCACGCCTACCTTGTCGTATTTTTGATGCAGAGTTGTACAAATACCAATTTACTCTTTATCCATTATAATATGTTACTCACTTATGGTACATTTTTTTCATAAAGCAGTCGTATCGTCTATGGAGTATAACTTGCCGGTATTCTTTGTCTGTTTTGTGCGTAGCTACAGCTACAGTAGCAGTAGCTATAGCTACACTGTGAACAGCTAGAACTAGAAGCTAGAAGTAGAACTACAAGCTATAAGTACAAGCTACAAGGCATCTAATGTTATATTCTACTTCACACACTATTAATTACTTCCTCGTAATATGTAATACTTTACATAGGTAGGACGTAGGACGGTAGACGGTAGGACATAGGACATAGGACGCTCACTTCCTCCTTCCTCCATCCATGCAAAATTAGATTACGGACTCTGTCTCTTGAAAGTAGAAAATTCCCACAGTCCTCGGTAATATGTAATATGTAATATTTCCTACCACTAGTAGTCCTCTGTCCTCTTGAATTTGAATCTTGAATAAAAATAAAATAATAAAAAAGTAGTACCTAGTACTAGTACTTCCCTGCGCAATACGTTGATCATGCACTCCTTCATGTACGGCGATGGCATTGTATGGCTTAATTTGCACAATAAAACGTAAAACAAGCGTTCACATGCAGAACATCAGAATGAAATTATCATACTGTTAAGTCAGGAGTCCAATCAGAAGGCGGTGGGGTCTCTCCCTCGTCAAATTGGTCGAAATTGGCAACATCATCTCTTGCTCCAACGTTTGGTTTATGTGGAGGCTTCGCCCCACCAGTCTCTAGTAGAGCCCATTCAAATGTACTGAACCACTTATGCTTCACTACAGAGGCTGTACCACCCCTTGTATTACCTAAACGCTTTGCCTGTTGAGATCTTAGGAGCTTCTTGATCAAATCAGACAAATTTCTGGTAAAAAAAGATGGCATGCTAGGATTTCCACTGAGAATTTTCTCGTAAACTTCCATGGGATCTTCAGCATAGAAAGGTGGAGCTCCCACAACCATTTCATAGATGAGAACACCAAGTGCCCAGTAGTCAACAGCAAGATCGTGACCCTCATTGAGAATGATTTCTGGCGCAAGATAGTCTGGGGTACCACAGAGTGTCCATGTCTTTCCGCTCAACAACTGTTTAGCCAAGCCAAAGTCCACTAGCTTAATAAATCCGTTCGAGTCCATCACAAGATTTTCTGGTTTTAAATCACGATACGCGATTCTTTGTGAGTGTAAAGTTGTAAACGCATAGACAACAGATGCAGCGTAAAACCTTGCAGAAGGTTCTGATAGCTTCCCCCTGTTACGCAAGTGGGTAAAAAGTTCACCACCTTGCAAAAGTTCCAATACAAAATAAATATAGACATCGTCTTGAAGACAACTGTATAATTTAGCAATATAAGGATGATCCAATCTACGCATGACACGCATTTCTTGTAGTACGTGGTCCTGTAGACCATTCTCAGTGATGGCTTTTTTGGATTGACACTTCAGAGCAAAATAAGAATCCTTTCCTGTCCAGCAGCACAATTTGACACGACCAAATGCACCACAACCTAAGGTAGATTTAATTTCCAATTCGGTTAAATTAATATCCAATTGATTAGTGCTACTACCTTTCTCTTCAACAGATACAGGTGCTTCAGTTTCGGCAGAGGATCGATCTTTCGTGCTTAACTCTTCAAATGAGCCGAACATCGCCAAAAAGTCATCACGCTCAAGAGTCAAGCATGTAACAGGTCCGTCCGCAATACATGTAGCACTACGGACATCAGCACTTAGAAGTGCTTTCTCTCCAAAATATTCACCTTTAGATTTTGTTGCCACTTGCTTTTCGTTACCGTCTTTATCGGCAACACTTACTTGAACTTTACCATCAGCAATGATGAAAAATTCATCCCCAGTGTTGCCTTGGATTAAAATCTTTTCGTTATTCTGAAATGTAACCTTATCAAGAGCTACAGCCATCTGTTCTAGCTCAGAGGCAGACATGATGGCTTCCAGAGATTTCTCACCAATTTTGACATTTTTTAGCAATTCAAGATATTGCTTGTTACGCAAATATTTATTGTAAACAAGAATGCCTCTGTATGTTGAACGATCGATTACCCACAATTTACAATCGGTACTTGCTTTGATGGTCGCAGCTCGAGGTGTATTGTACATGAGAGCCAGCTCACCAAAACTTGTGCCTGGAGCGTAGGGAGCACCAACTTTGTTTTCACCAAGATAAATGTCAAGACTTCCCCTTTCAACCACGTAAAAATTCTCTCCATCCTCTCCTTGCTTAATGACATCAGCACCTGCTTGGATTTCTTCGGAAGAAAAAGCATCAACAATGGCAACGTGATCCTCGGAAACGTATGATTTGAACAAATTATGTTTGGTAACAATGTTAAAGAGTAGATCTTTGATTTCCTGTGACTTCGGCACCACCTTGGGTTCATACGTGGCAGTATCTATTTGTCCCTTTACTGCGCCACCTCTATCCATGACAGCCTCACGTTTAACTTTACCTCCAACCTTTGTCTCTGCTTCATATTTTGTTTCAAACTGTTTAGCGATGGCTCTCAACTTGACAATTTCAGCTTTGGCAGCCTCAATGTCAACAATATCCGAAGCATCCATGGGCTTGTCCTTTAAAATATCGCTAACTGCACTTTTAGCATTGTTAATATCTATACTTGCCGCAGATCCCATATTTTATTTATTTTTTCCAATGAAACTCTGGTAACTTCAGTAACTTCCAGTCTCTTATGATGAAATAACCCAGGGGAAAAATAGAGGCGCTTTCCTGGAAAGAAAAGAAGATAAGTTTACCACTAGACGAGTAAGAGAATAATTCTCCGTTGAGTTCTCTTCTACACCTTCCCTGCACTATCTAATGGATACTGCTTCGCCGGTAACCAACCAAAGTACCTATCTGCTGTTTACACTTGCGCAATCTGCTGAAACTTATTCCCATTTATGATATACCCGTGATATGAAAAAAATCCTAAGAAAAGCAAAAAATCCAAAAAATATCTAGGACTCCTCTCATACTTCTTACCATTTTTTATCATCAGACCAGGATATCCAAGTTGTAAGTAGTCCGTCCATCCCTATGGTCTATGGTAGACCTACTTATATTGACTCTCAACAATCCGTGTGTACCATGCATTCCGCGCTGAAAAAAATTCTGCTCTTACTTCTGCTGCTTGAGATTTGTGATTTCCTTCTGTCCAATCATAGTTTTCTCCTTCACACGACTTCTCCCGTTCTTCGCATCTCCACCACTTCCTTCTTCTTCACGTGGAAAATGGCGAGTTTTGGACCTCGCACGGCACCCACTTTCGATAGCGCGAAACCCTCGAATTACCTCGCAGGTATTGGTAGAGGTGCCCAGGGATTCACAACTCGGTCTGACATCGGGCCGGCTCGTGTGCGGGAGGCAGGTGATGCATTTGGTGCACCAACACCAGGAGGAGCCATTTCCTCCGGAGGTGTAGAGGTAAATTTCGGTCAAGCACCTGCTGGCTATGTCGCTGGTGGTGGAAGAGGTATGGGTATGCTTGCACGGGAACAAACAGATGGAAAAAAGGATGATGTTGCAGTTGATAACGACAAGGGGGATTACAGTGAATCGAATTACAGTGAATTTGGTGGCTATTCTGAAAATTTGTTCAAAGACGCAACATATGAAGCAGATGATTTTGAAGCAGATCGCATATACCGGGCAGTAGATGAAAGGATGGACAGCCAAAGAAAACGAAATAGAGAAATGCAAATGTTGCAAGATGCAAAAAAGAATAATGCTGGTCCAAGTATTTCTGATCAATTTGCTGATTTGAAGAGAGGTTTGATTAATGTTTCTGCCTCAGAATGGGATGCCATCCCTGAAGTTGGTGATCATTCACTGAAAATTAAGCAATCTAAAAAGAAAGAATCATACATTCCTCTGCCTGATAATATGATATCAAGTGCTGCTAAAAATTTAATGGGTAATATTGATAGTAGTGTTGGGGGAGATGTATCTACCACTCCTTTAACGGGTCTGGCTGAAGCGAGGGGTACTATTCTTTCCTTGAAACTTGATAAAATGTCAGACTCTGTTAGTGGTCAAACTGTCGTAGATCCAAAAGGGTATTTGACGGGGCTGAACAGTGTACAAATTAAAAGTGATGCAGATATAAGTGACATAAAGAAGGCACGGACATTGTTAACCTCAGTTACATCGACGAATCCTCACCATGCTCCTGGTTGGATTGCCGCCGCTAGAATAGAAAAAGTTGCTGGAAAAATGGCACAGGCGAGGAAATTAATTCGCCAAGGATGTGAGGAATGTCCTGACTCTGAAGATGTTTGGGTGGAGGCTGCTCAGTTACATAGTGAAGATAATGCAAAGATCATTCTTGCGAATGCTGTGAAACATTTGCCCACGAGCGTAGAAATATGGATGACGGCAGCTGATCTCGAAAAAGAAGTTAGGAGTAAAAAAATAGTTTTAAGAAGAGCACTGGAATTTATTCCAAATTCTGTAAAATTATGGAAGGCTGCTATTGAATTGGAGGATGTTTCAGATGCCAGAATAATGCTCACGAGGGCTGTGGAGTGTATTCCCCATTGTGTTGATATGTGGCTTGCTCTTTCGAAACTTGAATCTTATGAAAATTCAAAGAAAGTATTGAATCAAGCTCGAGAAGCCATTCCAACGGAACCATCTATATGGATCACTGCGTCCAAGCTGGAAGAAGCCCATGGCAATGGACATGTTGCAGATGTTGTCATCGAGAAAGCTATTGCCTCACTTATGCAGTACCAAGTCACCATCGACAGAGAGTACTGGCTACGAGAGGCCGAGGCAGCTGAATCTACCGGGGCAGTTTTAACTTGTGCAGCTATTGTAAAAAATACCATACATGTGGCTGTCGATGAGGAAGACCGACAGAAAACATGGATGGATGACGCTGATGCGTGTTTGGCGAAAGTTCCACCGGCGAAAGAAACAGCGAGGGCCATCTATAAATATGCTCTGTCGGTATTTCCTCGAAAGAAAAGTTTGTGGATCGCTGCTGCGCATTTAGAAAAAGATCATGGTGGTAACCCCGAGGCATTGGAAGCAATTTTACGTGAGGGTTTTAATAATTGTCCACAGGCTGAGGTACTCTGGCTAATGGCTGCTAAGGAAAAATGGCTAGCTGGAGATGTGCCAGGAGCACGCGCCATTCTGAGAGAGGCGTTCAGCGCAAATCAGAATTCTGAGCAAATATGGCTTGCTGCAGTTAAGTTGGAATGGGAAAATAATGAAATACAAAGGGCTCGTACATTGCTTGCAAAAGCTAGAGATATTGCTCCGACCGAACGCGTATGGATGAAATCTGCTCTATTGGAGCAGGAGGCTGGAGATGCCACTCAAGCTCTGGCTCTTCTTGATACTGCTATCGAAAATTACAAATCATACGATAAGTACTATATGATGGCGGGACAAATTTGCGACGAAATGGTGAGTGATGTGAATAGAGCAAGGGATTATTACCAAAATGGATTAAAGAATTGCCCCGAATCTGTTCCTCTATGGATTCTAGCAAGCAAGCTGGAATATCGTATCAAAGGAGAAAGCAAAGCAAGATCGTTGATAGAAATTGCGAGATTGAAATTACCAAAGAACGAGTTGTTATGGTTGGAATCTATTCGATTGGAAAGACGACTAGGGAATGAAAAATTGTGTGAAAGTTTGATGTCGAGGGCATTACAAGAATGTCCTGCTTCTGGTGTCTTGTGGGCAGAGGAAATTTTGACATGTAGTAAAACACAACAAAAAACAAAATCTGGAGATGCTATTCGAAAGTGCGGTGATAGTCCTCATGTTGTTTTGGCGGTAGCTCGTCTCTTTGAAATGGACAGAAAATATGCGAAAGCTCGGAAATGGTTTTCCAGGGCAGTCACTCTTGACTCTGATTTGGGAGACGCATGGGCTTACTTTTATGCATTTGAATTAAAGCAGCAGTCATTATCCAAAAATGAAGGAGAGATATTGAAGCATGAGAACACTACAGCTGCTGAGCAAGTATATAAAACCTGTGTGGAGGCCGAGCCGAAGCATGGGGAGCTTTGGTGTAGTGTATCCAAGAAGACAGAGAGTAGAAGAAAAAAAGTTGGAGAAATATTGAAACAGGTGGTAGAAATATTAATATAGAGAGCACTATGAATTGATTGCAAATTCCATACTGTAGTTTTGCTGCTAGCTTCTACTTCTAGATACTTCTACCTTGTACTTCTAGCTTCTAGTTGTAGCTTGGCCTTCTACTTCTAGAAGTAGAAGCGCTTCTATCTCTATCTTCTAGCTTCTAGAAGTACTTTTATCTTCTATGATCTATGATCTATGATATGATTACTATATAAGTATACAGCTTCTATCACTACTTCTAGTTACTAGTTAACTAAAAATAATTGAGCTAGCTAATCGTAAGACAACGAAAGAAACAAATGAATCAAAGTCTAACTGAAGATCGCTAAGAGGAAAAAGCCATCCCAAGCAACGAGGAAGGTCAACATGTAGATATTTCAACAACTTAGTCAGGACTAAGCGATTGAAATACATGTTAACCTTCCACGTTGGGATTATAGATTATAATTATAGGCTTCTTCCTCATATAGAAGTAGTAACTAGTAATAGTAATAGTAATTGATAATATTTAATAATTTTATTATATATTATGAGCTCCTTCTAGCTACTTGAGCAGCTTCTATTACTAGACTAGTACTAGTACTCCTATTACTAGTTACTAGTTACTAGTACTAGTACTAGTACTAGAAGTAGTAATTAATGTATGAAGTAATTATTGAGCCGAGCCAGCTACTTAAGCATCCTACTTCTACTATCCTACAACTTCATAAAATATTCATAATTTGACATTGTCCAAAGTCCAAACGACGAAGCTTCACGGCGGCTACTGTAGGTAAGAATTCATGTACGTATGTAATCCCACGAGCTACTTTTACGAGCTAATAATGAGCAGGACTATTGATATGGGGTTGCCGATCGTTACTCCTACCCCCACGACTACGACCACCACCTCCTCCTCCACGACTTCCAGTAATATTGTTATGATTGTTGTACATGTGGTGATTACGCTGTCCACTATTTCTGCTATTGCTATTACTATTACTATTGTTACTGTGGCCGTTCCTATAATTACCGTTTCTAAAATTGTCAAAATTATTAGCGCTATCAGCACTAGCGGTGGATCTATCCCTTGATCTAATTTTTGTTAAATTTGGGTCCCACATGTAACTCCCCTTTAGTCGTTTGGATTTGTCGTCATTGTCTTGAAGATACTTTAGAATGGTTTCGTCACTTTCAGTGATTTGTGTATGTAATGTTTCGGACAATCCATACTTATGAAGTTGGTCATAATAGTCCTTCCATCCACTCTCAGTGCTAAATACTATCTCACGAACCTTATTCCACTCAGTCATAAGTGAAGTAACTTTCTCTGGGAGCTGACAATTGGACTGATCCATCTCCGCCGAAATTTTATCTACATCCATCGTGATGACAATATTCTTCAGCATGATCTGAAACACAATATTTTGCCTACCAACTTCAGTATGCTTATACGTATCCTTCAACTCTAATTTAACTCCTTTTTCTTGAAGCCAACGACATCTACGCAGAGCACTCTCATTTTCACATGCATCAAGAAATTTACACCATCTTTCTCTCGATTTCAGAAATGGAGTAGATTGTATCAAAAATATACCTATATCTGGGCACCAGCTTTTACTACGACGCTGTTCATCTATGATAAACTCGTCCACTTCTGTACCTAAGCTATTAGTAAGAGGACTTTTAGTAGGTTCATATTCATGCATGAAAAAATACATAGTTCTCCACAAATTTATGATGCAATGGACAATGACTTCACAGGTATGTCTCTCTGTCTCAGAAGCTTTAGCACACTGAACAATCAGTGTATTTATTAGTCTTGCATAAATACTTTCTACAAAATTACATAAGGCCATTGTTTCATCTTGATGTTGAGGTACTTGTCTTTTATTTTGATTAGTCGTTCCTATCTGAATCCATATGCTTTCTAAGGTCTCCTTCGTTTTTTCAAGCCATGATGGGTTTTTCGCATGGTCTCCATTGATCCATGCGGGGAGAAAATATTTGAAATTTTCCGCTTTCGTCACACTTCTTGTATTAGCAAGAGAACAAAAAGCTGGGATTGAAATCAATCTCCCATCAGTATTTAATTCATATTTTTTTTTCTTTTTGTCCAATCTTATTCCATATCCTAAGATCGTATCGACATAGCTAGTTTTTAGGATCCAACATTGTATTTCCTCTGCAACAACAAACTGTTTTATAATAGATTTAAAATCTTTACAAAGATTCTGATTTGGTAACTTGGATAGAAACTCTTTACATAGTAGTTTTATATTTGAGGGAATTTTCAAATCAGATATGTCCACAAGATCATCAGAAGACATCAAAGAGCAGCTGGTGGAATCGACGACAGACGAATGTGATGAAGAAGAAACAGCAGTAGTAGCAGTAGCAGTAGTAGCAGTAGTAGTATTGGTGGATGTTGTTGATATCGCTACCTTTTTACCTCCTCCACTTACGCTAGGTAACTTCTTCTCAATGACCGATGGTGGTCGTAGGGGTGGTCTATGAACAGTCACAGAGAGTTTTTGCAATCTACAAAGGTATGGATTTCTACTTGTTTGAAGATTAACAGATAATATCTTTTCTGGATAATAAATCTTAATCTCATCCATTACTTCCTTGTGCTCTGCTTCAAATTTTGCAGCCTCTTTCAAAACGCTTTCGATCTGATGTAAATTGGCATTTTCTAGGTTTTCTATTATGACAGTTTGCGTTTGATGGAGAACTGAGGCTATTTCTAATCCACTTGACCAACCAGAATATCCTTGTTCCTTCCATTCACGATGCACACTAGTGAAATTTCCAAGTAAGTTCAGGCATATATTGTATTTACCATATAGCGCTTTTTTCCTGTCGCCTTCAATAAAGGATCCACCGGCTTCAAACGGAAACATAGTGGAAAATCCTATCGATGGTGCAGTACTAGGATAGTCATCTGGAAAATGAATAATAAAGTGAAGTTTAAACCACTCCTCAGGAGGGCTTCTCCATGCCGAAACTCGAAACTCGAAACACGCATCCCTGTAGAGAAAGTCAACATGAAGTATCAGTATGAGAATGAGAATGACACGACATAGAAGCGAAAAAATTCATTACCATATGCGCATATCATCTTCCCGTGGACTCACACCACAGCCAGTGACACCTTCTTTTGATAAACTATTGATATCATGTCGAATGCGCGTATTCCCAAGTGTCTTTCCAGCTGTGAACTTACCATGATGATTCGCCATGAAGTAAGCTAGGATGGGTTCGATGAGGCAAGTCTACCTTTCTGGTCTAAATGCACTCGTTTTACTGTCTCCCTAGAGGGTGAAACATCCAACAAGTGAATTATGCTTTGCTCTGGATCAGGTACCACTGCACAAACGCACACCAGATGAAGAAAGAATTGAAATGATGTTCACCCACCAATTAATTTTGGACCGGAGAGAAGGAATGAAGGAGGGATTTTTTCGCATATAAATAAGTACCTAGTAATATCCAAATAAATAAGTACAGATCAGAGAGTGAGTGTGAGTGAGGGCCGGCCGGCAAGGTAGATACCCATCTACTACTACTTATATAGAGAGAGGTATTAGTCAGCAGCAGATGGCAGAGCATGTGGATGAAGACAACAACAATGTGCAGCTGACTCTCGTAGAATAGAAGTTTATAGGATAGTAGGCAGCACGCAGGTACTACCCTGGTGGACATCTATTACATAAACTGGAGGCCAGAGGGGTAAAGATGAATTCAATGCTTCTTCTATTAGTGGTTGTGACCACAGTGCTGCTCGCTTTGCAAGGTAATGCTTTTCGCTACAATGTTGCATCTCCATCAGCTGCTAGAAGAGCTACAGGACTTCTGGCTGACCGTAGCTATGGACCCGCTGCCCGCGTGTCCAAACCTACGACTTCATCGAGCACACCTCCAGCTACAAGTGTTGTGGAAAAAGATGTACCCGTCGCGTCTGCTCCTGTAGAAACTCCACCAGCTCCTGCTGCGTCAGTTGATGAGCCGCCGATGGTACAAGCAGAGGAAAAAACACCACCTGCTGTACCTGATAAAATACCTGAAGAACCGGATCAGGAGCCCGAAATACAGCCAGAGCCAGTGAAGTCTGTAGAAGAAATAATTATGGTACAAGCACAGGATGAGGCAAAGAAAAACCAGGATAGAAATGCCCAATTAAATTTGTTGCAGCAACAACTAAGCAAGTCTTTGGCTAAGAAACAGGAAGTTGACGATGTTATTTCTAGGGAGATAGATGTACTTCGCATTCGGATTCAAGATATCGAAGCCACAGAAAGGGATGGATTGTCTAGTATCACTGATGTATTGGCAAGCCTTCGGACTGCTGCGAATGAGAAGAATGAGCTCATTGCTGACTCCGTCAATGTTGTTGCACAGCTCAAGGAAGTACGAAGCAAGGTGGTAGAAGCCTCCATTGCAACACTACTTGACGATTCTATAGTCAAAAAACAAGATCTAGTAGATGTAGAAAGAGACATCTGTGCAGACATCTATGCTCTTATTGCGGAAATCGAGGGAGAAATCAAAGGCATAAATTTCAAAATCAGTGAAATTGAGAAAATTTTGAAGACCTTTCCATCAGTGGCCGACAGGAAAGCTGCGCAAGCATATTCATGGGCAGATGTCGAGGAATTTCAAAAATTGATAATGGTTTCTTTGGATAGAAGTATTGAGGAGAGATCGAAGATAGGTGAATTTGCACAAAGATTTCAAGCTGTCATGCGACGACGAGGCATTTTACTCGGAGAAACACCGTTGCCGATTGCTGTCGCCGATGCCATGAAGAATAGTGGATCGGAAATTGCAAGCACCTCTGCCAAGGTATCTTCTATGAGTCAATCGCCTGTACCAAAGGTTACTACACCAACATACAGTATATCAGAACTTGCTCAAAAATTAGAGATTAAGGAGAATGATGAGCTTGCTGCAGTCGCTGTAGATGCCGCCAAGAAAACTGGAGCATCTTTCGTGAAGACCCTAACAAGCTTTGGTGGAGTAACTGCAAGTGCATTAAAATCTGATGAATTTGCAGATTCAAAGAGAGCTGCTAGTTTGGGACTCAATGCATTACAGGATACCTTCGAGGGTATTGGTGAGTCCTACGAGGTATTTAGTAAAGAATGGGATGATCTCAAAGATGGCCTACCAGATGATGGAATCAACTCACCAGAATATTTTAAAAAATTCCAGAATGGTCTACAGAAGGTGACTTCAAGTGGTGATCTCAAATCTGCCTTATCAGGGGTTTCGTCGTCATCATCAAAGACTTTTAACGAGTACGGTGCTGCTTTTCAGTTATTTACACAGGCTATTGGTAACAAAATGACCTACTCAGAAGCATGGTTACAAGCATCTAGTGAGATATCTGAAGCGTTCAAAGTGTTTCTCGTCTCTACTACCTTGTTGAGTAGTAGGGCGGTTCGTGATGTGATAAATAGACAGGATCGTCAGCTTCCTCCAGGAAAATGATATTGTAAGAATTACCGAATAAACGTTTCTAGAAGCTACACGTATCATCTAGCCAACGATAGTACAAAACAATTTTTCTTAGATATACAGATACTTGGGTTGCTAGAAGTTGCCGATATACAAACAATACAAGATACGAGAAACAATTTTCTTATAAGAATCAGACTCTAGCTGTAGCGAGACTTTCCACGTAGACCATGAATGGGCAGGAGTGGATAGCTATGATGGCTGCGCACATGGATGAAATGAAGTGTACAGCCAAGATAAGACTTCTACTGCTACTGGTATACATATGTATGGAATGTAAAGATGGTGGCGAAAATTTTGGAAATGTTATTTGCGATGAATACTTTTCTATATGAGACTTTTTTAGAGCAAATTTTTTGGCATTTTTTTGCAATCTCTACGTAGGGAGAACTAGGGTTATAAACTTGATCTTTGTAATCTTCTGAATGGAGTAGGTATAGAACAACCAAGAGTAGATAACGACCGCGTACAAATGTACAGAATATTGCGCTTTTTTCTTCTTTTATTTAATACCTCTATGATAATAACACTTCAACTTCAACAACACCAGGCCAACACCCAACACTTCATGCTTCATGGAGTGCAGTACCTAGTGCTTCCTAGTAGCTAGTAGAAGTAGCTAGGTAGTAGTAGTAGTAGTAGTAGTCTAGAAGCTAGAAGTAGAAGTAGAGAAGTAGAAGTAGAAGGTAGCTACAATAGAAGTAGAAGTAGAAGGTAGAAGTAGAGCGAAGAGTAGAAGGTAGAAGTACATCTATACTCTATACTCTATACATAGCTAAACATACTACTTTATACTTATACTTCTAGCTATTAGTAACATAGTAATAGAAAAAGGAGTGACTGTTACTTGCTAGGTACTGTGCTGTAGCATGCATTAGTGCAATTTACTGGTAGTATAAAGTAGAAGTACATACTGTACATAACTTCGACTTCGACATTTAAAAAATATCCTACTTATACATAGAGGTCTAGCGTCTAGGTCTACCGTCACAGGTGCATAGTTGCAACCTGTAGAATATGTAGAAAATGGATTTTTTTCATATCACGGGTATATCATAAATGGGAATAAGTTTCAGCAGATTGCGCAAGTGTAAACAGCAGATAGGTACTTTGGTTGGTTACCGGCGAAGCAGTATCCATTAGATAGTGCAGGGAAGGTGTAGAAGAGAACTCAACGGAGAATTATTCTCTTACTCGTCTAGTGGTAAACTTATCTTCTTTTCTTTCCAGGAAAGCGCCTCTATTTTTCCCCTGGGTTATTTCATCATAAGAGACTGGAAGTTACTGAAGTTACCAGAGTTTCATTGGAAAAAATAAATAAAATATGGGATCTGCGGCAAGTATAGATATTAACAATGCTAAAAGTGCAGTTAGCGATATTTTAAAGGACAAGCCCATGGATGCTTCGGATATTGTTGACATTGAGGCTGCCAAAGCTGAAATTGTCAAGTTGAGAGCCATCGCTAAACAGTTTGAAACAAAATATGAAGCAGAGACAAAGGTTGGAGGTAAAGTTAAACGTGAGGCTGTCATGGATAGAGGTGGCGCAGTAAAGGGACAAATAGATACTGCCACGTATGAACCCAAGGTGGTGCCGAAGTCACAGGAAATCAAAGATCTACTCTTTAACATTGTTACCAAACATAATTTGTTCAAATCATACGTTTCCGAGGATCACGTTGCCATTGTTGATGCTTTTTCTTCCGAAGAAATCCAAGCAGGTGCTGATGTCATTAAGCAAGGAGAGGATGGAGAGAATTTTTACGTGGTTGAAAGGGGAAGTCTTGACATTTATCTTGGTGAAAACAAAGTTGGTGCTCCCTACGCTCCAGGCACAAGTTTTGGTGAGCTGGCTCTCATGTACAATACACCTCGAGCTGCGACCATCAAAGCAAGTACCGATTGTAAATTGTGGGTAATCGATCGTTCAACATACAGAGGCATTCTTGTTTACAATAAATATTTGCGTAACAAGCAATATCTTGAATTGCTAAAAAATGTCAAAATTGGTGAGAAATCTCTGGAAGCCATCATGTCTGCCTCTGAGCTAGAACAGATGGCTGTAGCTCTTGATAAGGTTACATTTCAGAATAACGAAAAGATTTTAATCCAAGGCAACACTGGGGATGAATTTTTCATCATTGCTGATGGTAAAGTTCAAGTAAGTGTTGCCGATAAAGACGGTAACGAAAAGCAAGTGGCAACAAAATCTAAAGGTGAATATTTTGGAGAGAAAGCACTTCTAAGTGCTGATGTCCGTAGTGCTACATGTATTGCGGACGGACCTGTTACATGCTTGACTCTTGAGCGTGATGACTTTTTGGCGATGTTCGGCTCATTTGAAGAGTTAAGCACGAAAGATCGATCCTCTGCCGAAACTGAAGCACCTGTATCTGTTGAAGAGAAAGGTAGTAGCACTAATCAATTGGATATTAATTTAACCGAATTGGAAATTAAATCTACCTTAGGTTGTGGTGCATTTGGTCGTGTCAAATTGTGCTGCTGGACAGGAAAGGATTCTTATTTTGCTCTGAAGTGTCAATCCAAAAAAGCCATCACTGAGAATGGTCTACAGGACCACGTACTACAAGAAATGCGTGTCATGCGTAGATTGGATCATCCTTATATTGCTAAATTATACAGTTGTCTTCAAGACGATGTCTATATTTATTTTGTATTGGAACTTTTGCAAGGTGGTGAACTTTTTACCCACTTGCGTAACAGGGGGAAGCTATCAGAACCTTCTGCAAGGTTTTACGCTGCATCTGTTGTCTATGCGTTTACAACTTTACACTCACAAAGAATCGCGTATCGTGATTTAAAACCAGAAAATCTTGTGATGGACTCGAACGGATTTATTAAGCTAGTGGACTTTGGCTTGGCTAAACAGTTGTTGAGCGGAAAGACATGGACACTCTGTGGTACCCCAGACTATCTTGCGCCAGAAATCATTCTCAATGAGGGTCACGATCTTGCTGTTGACTACTGGGCACTTGGTGTTCTCATCTATGAAATGGTTGTGGGAGCTCCACCTTTCTATGCTGAAGATCCCATGGAAGTTTACGAGAAAATTCTCAGTGGAAATCCTAGCATGCCATCTTTTTTTACCAGAAATTTGTCTGATTTGATCAAGAAGCTCCTAAGATCTCAACAGGCAAAGCGTTTAGGTAATACAAGGGGTGGTACAGCCTCTGTAGTGAAGCATAAGTGGTTCAGTACATTTGAATGGGCTCTACTAGAGACTGGTGGGGCGAAGCCTCCACATAAACCAAACGTTGGAGCAAGAGATGATGTTGCCAATTTCGACCAATTTGACGAGGGAGAGACCCCACCGCCTTCTGATTGGACTCCTGACTTAACAGTATGATAATTTCATTCTGATGTTCTGCATGTGAACGCTTGTTTTACGTTTTATTGTGCAAATTAAGCCATACAATGCCATCGCCGTACATGAAGGAGTGCATGATCAACGTATTGCGCAGGGAAGTACTAGTACTAGGTACTACTTTTTTATTATTTTATTTTTATTCAAGATTCAAATTCAAGAGGACAGAGGACTACTAGTGGTAGGAAATATTACATATTACATATTACCGAGGACTGTGGGAATTTTCTACTTTCAAGAGACAGAGTCCGTAATCTAATTTTGCATGGATGGAGGAAGGAGGAAGTGAGCGTCCTATGTCCTATGTCCTACCGTCTACCGTCCTACGTCCTACCTATGTAAAGTATTACATATTACGAGGAAGTAATTAATAGTGTGTGAAGTAGAATATAACATTAGATGCCTTGTAGCTTGTACTTATAGCTTGTAGTTCTACTTCTAGCTTCTAGTTCTAGCTGTTCACAGTGTAGCTATAGCTACTGCTACTGTAGCTGTAGCTACGCACAAAACAGACAAAGAATACCGGCAAGTTATACTCCATAGACGATACGACTGCTTTATGAAAAAAATGTACCATAAGTGAGTAACATATTATAATGGATAAAGAGTAAATTGGTATTTGTACAACTCTGCATCAAAAATACGACAAGGTAGGCGTGGAGTAAACCAGTATAGATAAATGTAGCCAACATATCATCGCTTACAATGCTTTCATGAACATCTCTAATTTGTTAAGCTTTGTTCAAAATACGCTGAGAATATACAGCTAGAAACTCGTAAACTATCTGTTTCATGATGTATAGCGATGTTGAAAACTAAAAATGTAATATCACACTGGTCTTATCCATCCAGCCAAGATTTGAGGACACTGGAGTGGAGGCTCAGCAAAAACAATTTTTATTCTCATGACAATGTCAGCACATATTAATGCTCTTCAGCATCACAATGAGCTTTGTATGCCGCGTCATCCATAAGTTCAGCATCATTTCCATCGTTAATCTTTTTTTAGGCGAATGAATCAATTTAGGACGAAATATGATATATTTCACAATCAGTATTTGGCAGAAGATACAGAAATTGGGAAAGAAATTACCTTCACTTTCATGAACCAGCCACCATCCATGGCAGACTTGTTGATTTCCCCAGGATTATTCTCTAATTCAGAGTTAACCTCAACCACCTCTCCAGAAACAGGAGAGTAAACATCGGAGGCAGCCTTGACAGATTCAACAGATCCAAAACTTTCACCAATGGTTACCTCGGCACCAACTTCTGGCAACTCAACGTAAACAATATCTCCAAGTGCATCAGCAGCATGAGATGTGATACCAACAGTACCCATTTCACCGTCAATTTTTACGTACTCGTGGCTTTTTGCATATTTAGTTGCCATACCACGCATTCCCATCAATGGGGTTGGCTTGAAAGCAGCCTTGGAAGCAATTTTCGCAGAGTTAACGACGAATTGTCTGGCAAACATGATCGTAAATTAAAACGAAATTAAAGCAAAGGCGATTGTGCTAACGCTCGCGATTACTCGGTACAACGCATGTATGCGGAAGCAATAACTTTCATGGATGTGTCATTGTCAGTGTCAGCCTCAAGTAGATTGGACAGCAACAATAAGGTCATCCATATATGAAATTCCAAAAAAAAAACAGAGGTGATATGATATTCCTTTTTTGATTGATTTTACACACGATGATTTCGATTTTCAGCATTTTTTCGCGTTTTTGTGGAAAGCCGTGATGATGTGTGACTGAGCAGCCAGCATCAGCTAACATTCATATCAAAGTACCTACCTACTACAATTACATAGATAGGTACAATTTTCCCTCTCTCATCTCTCCTCAAACTTCGAGGGTTTAGGTAAGTACAGGTTTCATGCCACGTGAGAGGATTCTTCTTGGCCTTGTAGGCCTTTCAGGGGCAGGAGCTGTTGCTGCAGGAGCCATCGGTGCACATGCAATACAAGATAGGTCAGAGGCTATGAAAGATGTGTGGAAATCTGCAACCCAGTATCATCTGATTCACACCATGGCAGCTGGGCTGGCTGCGTGCAACTTCACGGGTAGGAAGAGGTTTATTGTCTCGTCACTATTTTTGTCAGGAATCGTCCTATTCTCGGGTTCATGTTATACTGTCGTAATCATGAACCAGCGCAAACCTTACTCGTACCCTGCACCCATTGGTGGGTTTGCTTTGATCGGAGGGTGGCTGGCTTTAGGCTTACTTCCGTAAATTTGCAGCTCTTGCAAATATTGTACATACACTTACTTACTAATGAGAAATGCAAGTAGTACATTCTTATGGAAGCTGGAAGCAGCGAAGTTAGTTATAGTTCCTACTGCTTGTAGTCTACTGTAGTAGCGAAGCGCTTCTAGTCTTCTAGTCTCCTAGTCTAGTACATAGGTAGTACTTCTAGCTTCTAGTAGCCTACGTAGTACTTCTAGTAGCTAGAAGTGTAAACTATAAACCTGCTATAAACAACTTCTATCTTTCATAAAAAGATAATAGATAATGAAGAAAATTGAAATTATCTCTCTTTAGCTGCTAGTCTACTGCTACAGTGTTATTGTGTTATTGTTACGTGTTACGTGTTACAGTAACAGTTAACAGTACACCGTACACCCAGACTATATCTATATACTATATACATACATACATACATACAGTATATATAGACTACAGACTACTTTCTACTCCTAAGTACTTCACGTTCACAGCATGCATGCATGCATACATACATACATAGAAGTACATACATACATTACACTCTACATACCTTATACCTTATATCCTCTACCACATACCACATCTACGTACATAGAAGTACTTCCTTCTTCCTTCTGTCTCCTGTACACCATAATACCATAATTCATAATCCGTAATGATATCATAAGCGGAAGTAACTGGCTGTGACTGGAGAAGAGTGCTGTGCAAAGAGCGCAAGAGATGGACAAAAGAACAAGAGATAGAAGACAGCTAGAGCCGGCTAGCCAGTGACAGTAAGCAAACTCGTAAGCATTTCGCTCAAACTGAAGCAGATTGACGCACAACCAACAGCACATACAGGCATCGCTAGATACTAGATACTAGATAAGTAGTCGCAAAAGATGGATAGTCCAGGAAACGACCGCATTATGAGCGACTAAATTTCAGGTCTATTTGGGCTGAACATATTAATGAAGTGTTGTAACGGTGACGATTCGTTTACTGCTCCATCACGTCTAGATGAAGCAGTGCCACCTTCAACTACTTCTGTTGTGCCAATATTGCTACTGCCTGTATCAGACTCTAGCGACAAGACACCCGATTTTCTGGCTTTGACCAAAAGTTTATTCTTATTAGGAACCACATCACCTTCCTGTATATGCCTTAGCTCATGTTCATAGGCACGTGTAACCTTATCTGTTTTATCAAGTACAATATCATACCATCTGACTCCTATGTTGCCTTTAATGTTATTCCATACTACAGATTTTCCTGCCTGTGTGTTGGCTGGAAATTGTAGACGATTGCCAAAGATTTTGAAAGTAGACCCAGGCACAAACTCAACTTGTTCTGAGTTACCATTACCCAAGTGTATTTCCACCATATCTCCAATATTGGAGTTTTTTGGGATGTTGCACCTCAAAGAAGTATTCCAGCATTGTACTGTCCCAGGCCAAGGAATAGGTGTTGATTGTAGCGCATTAGTCCACAAAAATGTGACCCTTGAGCCGACAGGAAATTTTGGAGATTCTGATGAGGGAGGTGATGTGCCTTCCTTAGATTCAATCATAGGCGACGCTGGTTTCGGAGTTACAGTATGTGGATCTGGTGAATTCAAGATATTTGACATTGCCAATCTTGCTTCTGCAGCTATGTTCGTCGATCTAGTATTATTCATCACTTCTGATAATTCTGCCTGAGAAGTTGTAGAAGAGACGTAATCTGGCGAGTGTAAAGCAGTACTCATTGCTGCTCTAACATCTGCAACTATTGAAGAGCTTTTCGAGGGCAGATCAGTATTTTGAGGTACATGATTATCTTCATCCACGTCAATTATAGTAGCAGCATTACATTTACACATAGATAGCCTCTCCTGCAGTTCTAAAGTCTGTATATCTTTTTCGTGCAATGCCCCTTCTAACTCTGCAACTCTATTCACTACCCCTTCTAATGCATCTAATAATTCAGATTCTCGTACTCTATACAATTCAATCGTATGAGGAATCTGCATATGAGCAGGTGAGTATGGCCTGCTGATATATTTTTCATTATCTCCATCGTCATCATGATTATTAGCAATACCCATACTCCTACTACTATTACTACTATCTTCATAATCAACACTACTACCCCTTTTCTGCCCAGATTTATTTCGTTTGGGAGAATTGACAGCATGCCTAACACGAGAGTTAAAGAATGGTTCTCCTAATTTAGGCATATCTTCGTCATTTTGTCTTTTAAACTTTGATGCCGCAACCGACTGCAGGGAGGTATTCATGTTATCTTGAGAAGGGTTGTGAGGTCGATTAGGATCAATATTCTCATTCTTCATGATGGATTCATATTCTTTCAAGCGAGCTTCATATTCACCTAAAATTTCTGATAAAA
>JACLAD010001289.1_pt1 | contig 23630 bp, 22 predicted proteins | sample 8027901 | NCBI WGS metagenome assembly JACLAD01 (sample SAMN15725071, study PRJNA655200) | protist metagenome | isolation source: fluorescence activated cell sorting (FACS) single amplified genomes of... | place: Spain: Blaines Bay Microbial Observatory, Mediterranean Sea | collected 2016-07-05 | reverse complement strand
CAGAAATGCCATGCGGCAACCCGCTCACTGTAATAAAACCCTGTCCACTTAGGGTACCAATAATAAGCACCTGATAAGATCGCAAAATACACACCAGTCACGATCATATAATGAAAGTGTCCCACAACGAAGTAAGTATCCTGATACTGATAGTCAAGCGGCACAATACCCAGCATCACGCCGCTAAGGCCACCAAAAGTAAATAAAGCGATAAAGGCAATCGCAAAAAGCATGGGCGCCTCAAAACTCAATGAACCATCCCACATCGTGGCTAACCAGTTAAACACTTTGACCCCTGTGGGCACGGCAACGAGCAATGTTGTTGCCATAAAAAAGACCTGAATCCCAAACCCAACCCCCGAGGTAAACATATGGTGGACCCAAACAATAAACGACAACACAAAAATGCACACAATCGCATAAATCATCGACATCTTACCAAAAATTGGCTTTCTTGAAAATGACGGAATCACCTCTGAAATGATACCAAAAGCAGGCAATGCCAACACATAGACCTCAGGATGACCAAAAAACCAGAACAAATGCTGAAACAAAACAGGATCGCCACCACCTGCAGCATTAAAAAAACTGGTTCCAAAATGCCTATCAGTCAACATGAGTGTCACCGTTCCAGCTAGAACTGGCATAATCGCCAGTACCAACAAAGCAGTGATAAACCATGACCAAACGAAAATCGGCATACGCTGATACGTCATACCTGGCGCACGCATGGTAATCACCGTGGCCACAAAATTCAGTGACCCAAGAATAGATGAAATACCCAGCACATGAATGGATAAAATCATATAATCGGTGCTGGGAGGGCCATAGGAGGTTGATAGTGGAGCATAAAAGGTCCAGCCATAGTTTGGCGCCCCACCCTGCATCCACAACGTACTGATGAGCAGCCCCATGCCAACAGGCAACAACCAAAAACTCCAGTTATTCAACCGAGGAAAGGCCATATCTGGCGCACCAATCATCAATGGGATCATCCAATTCGCAAAACCAGCCAATGCCGGCATAATTGCACCAAAAATCATAATTAGACCGTGCAATGTGACCATTTGATTATAAAAATTAGGATCGACGAACTGCATACCAGGAGCAGAGAGCTCAGCGCGAATCACCAGTGCCATAGCACCGGCTACAAAAAACATCAACAAGCTAAACCACAAGTACAGTGTTCCAATGTCTTTGTGATTTGTGGTCATAACCCACCGAAGACACCAATCAACCCAATACACACCACTGATTTCTTTGACTGTTTCGCTCATCAAGATACTCCCAAATCCTACCTGATTACCATATCAGGTCACTCCACAAGCTTCAAGTCAACCCAGCGAATGTTGGCAATTGTGCCAATCATTAGTACCGCAAACAATCAAAGATCAGCAGACAATTGATCTATGCTGGCAAGCACATCACAAAGCTGGGACTGGCATCACGAAGTTGAGGCTGGCATCACAAAGCTGGGACTGGCATCACATTGATTGGCTCAAGATCTTCAGACGCCTTAGGCGCAATAGCACCACTATTCACTGCCAGAGCTAAAGCGTGATACATCGAGAGCGTCAGCCAATCATTGAGCACCTCAACAACATGCGACCGTTGATCACTTTGGCCAAACAATGAGATAGCCGCAACACTGATGTCACCCTTTTCAGCAACAAGTGGCTCATAATAATCAGGCAATAGACTGACTTTTTCTTTGGGTAATACCATCACAACATCTCTCATCAACAAACCAGGATAATGCTCAAGCAAATACGCCCAGCTAGGACGAAACATATCAACATGCTTCAAACAGTACAAAGCACACCACTCTGCAAGCGAATACTTCCTCAACCTATCAGCAAACAAGCGGCTCTGATAATCACTTTGCGTGCGTCCGGATTTTCGCTCAGATGCTAACCAGGACTCCTCAACTCCAGGAAGTATAACAATCTTTGGTGGCGTGTTCATGAGTTCCAAATGCCGTCGAACATTTTCTCGTTGATTGATGATGTCTCGCGATTCATCACTAAGTGCTGAAGCATAGCTATCATCTACCGGAATCGGAAAATAACGATCAATCGCTTGCTCTGTTTGTTGATTGGTGATGGCTTGCGTATGAACCTTAAGTAGTGGAGCATAGCTGTCATCTATCGGAAAATCCTGAATAGAAGCCATATTGTCGCATTGACTGACAGCATGCTGCATACCATCATCAAACTCCTTTGCTATCGATTTTTCTTTTTTCATCAGCGCTTCCCCTCAAGTCATTTAACCCATCGTTTTGGCCTATGATAGCAAAAAATCAAGACATACATAAGTACCCACCAGTCAAGACCATCCATGAATCCCAGCAACTGTCTACTAAAAGTCTAGGACCAAGTAAAAAATAAACATAAAAAGCACAAACGATGGCACAACGACAACATGAACCTATCGGGCCAAGAACAGACAGCCTAAGAAATCAACGCCGCTGCTGTTTTTGCTGGGATCTAACCCATTTTTCATAATCAGCCTCAGAACGCGCATCCACGACTATGGGCATGTAACCATGCTGCATTCCACACAGCTCAGTGCACTGTCCACGGTACATGCCAGGTTTTTCAATCCAAATCCAAGATTCATTCACATACCCAGGTATACAATCAACTTTTACACCCAACTCAGGCACCCACCAAGAGTGATTCACATCATTGGACGTAAATAACAAGCGAATCTTTTGATGAATGGGCACCACCATGGGTTTATCCACTTCGAGTAGGTAATGTTTGCCTTTTGGCTGAAGCCCTCGAATTTGCGCCGGACTGGTCGATAAATTACTATAAAACTCGATACCCTCTTCCAAATAACTGTACTGCCATTTCCACTGTGCACCAGTTACTTTGATGTTCATTACCGGCTTAGAAGTGTCATCGATCTTGCTCAACAGACGAACCGCTGGAATCAACATCAAGACCACAAGCACCAAGGGTATGGCCGTCCAGAGTATTTCTATCCACAAGCTTTCATGGTAATTGGCTGCCACAGCACCATTGCTCTTTCTAAAAGCAAATATAGCATAGAACAAGGCGGCAAAAACGCCAACGCCAATCGCGAGACAAATATAAAAAATCAGCATGTGTAAATCATAAATCTGATGACTCACTGGGGTAACGCCTACCGGCAAGTTGATACTGTACTCAGCACTGGCCTGAACCACAAACATCCAAAAAGAAAACAGCCATCCCATCCACATCATATGCTAGTTCACCTCCACTTCAATCACCAAAGTTCGTAATTCTCATGCTCAGACGCGGCAGCCTGAACCATATACTTGACCGCAGCAATGATCTCAGCATCGCTACACTCGGCACAACCACCACGAATCACCGCACAACCCCGAGCCCTGTCATCATAGGGGGTTTTGGAAACAGTCTCAACCGAATCAACACGATATCGAGTCATTTCAGAAGAAGTAGCCTCAGTGTTGCCATCCTCGGTCTTTGATGGCCCGTTGATAACCCCATTAACCAGGAAGTCCACACCAGATTTGATGCGCCACGACCAGGCCTCTTGATCAGCCAACTGCGGTGCAGTGCTATTTTGAGCAAGATGACAAGACATACAGTTTTGAACAAAAACATCACGACCATCCAACATGGTATAGCGCTTCGGCTTGACTGGTTTTTTGGACTCCAGATGATCACCAGCAGCCGGTTTTACAGGTGGCAAAGCTGCAACATCCCTTGATGAATCAGCCTGCAATGAGGGCTGCGGACAAAAATGCAAGTACCGACAAACAAACCCGGCCATATTCAACTCCTGATCTGAAAAAGCCAAATGCTTGGGCAAATGAGAAAAGAAAGAAGTCACATAACCAGCGTGTCGATCATGATTAGGAGACAGCGATCGATATGCCACATCTCTGTGTTTAGACAAGGGCTGCACCTCTGCAAAAGACCACGGCACCACCGACATCACAAAAAAACAACCAACCAATGGAGTCAAATTCATAGACTGAAAAAACAAAAACACATTCATACTCTAACAATAAGCACTGTGAGGCTCAAGATTGTTTTTTAAAAAATTAGCATATTAACATAAACAACACCGCGAAAAAAAACGAGTAAATCATACACTGACCGAACATTGGCAGCCCGTTTATTTGATTGAATCACCTGCTAACTTAGCAAAGCAACCCCATATCACCACCCAACACCATAAAAATCGATCGCTATGCCATGACCGGCCAGTACACGATGAACACGATGAACACGATGAACACGGTGAACACGGTGAACACGGTGAACACGGTGAACACGGTGAACACCTTAAATCATAAAGATACTGAACGGACCCAACGATCATAATGACAAATGATAAAATCAAGAAATCATCAACAAGATGATTATCCTAGGTGAAAACAGCCATCATATTTTTTTTTGGCTGTTCTTATCAGGATCAGGATCAGGATCAAAATTCTTAGGCGAGTCTTGATTTGTGGAATCGACACGATCCACAGACTCTTGCTTCTCATTTCTTACATTCTTGCGGAGGCTAATGAGTTGTTTCGCCATACTACTCGCATGTTTGCTGACCTGTTGACCGAACTTAGTGACGCTGTTAGTGACGCGAAAAACCTTATTGTGTTCACTATTCAACAGATCCGATAGGTCCTGTGAATTCTTGCTGTTACCTGTGATATCTAGTTGCTTGACACCGATTGTAGATTGCGCCCAATTAGCGATAGTATTCCCCAGATTCCCAAAAGAAACCTCCTCACGTGATGCTCTCTCTTTTTGCAGCTCAGCGATTAATCTGCCAACTGTTTTTGTCCTGCTTTCTTGTGTACTGCTTTCTTGTTTACTGCTTTCTTGTTTACTGCTCAGATTTTGCTTTATAAACTCTGTCACCTTTTGCTTGATGCATAATTGTGCGGTTTGCATATTATGATCCACAACATCCTGATATGTGGTGGTTGTGCCAAGACCTTTAAGCAGGCCTTCAGCCTTTGCTTTAGCAGACTTCACATGCTCATCATTGCTGCTCTGGTGATGTAACAAACGATAATTTCTCCAAAGTTCAGAGTGCATTGATTTCTCGCTGATTTCAGATTGAGGCGACAATCCATCAATGTTATTGAGGTCGATGCTCATTGATTTTGCATGATCCTTGATCTTACCAAACTGCTCTTGGTAATCTGCTACTGTTTTTCTATTTTCGTTAACCTTACTGACCAATCTACTCACATATCTATTCATGTAGAATCGGAAAGGAGCTCCGAACGCGGATTTGGAAAGTTCTTTTGCCTTTTTAACGATGAACCGACTGTATCTTTCCTTGTTATTAGCTGCTGCGTCGCCATCTAGATCACTAAATAGTTTTGCTACAGAACTGACTTGATCATCAAGTGAAATAGCAATATCCATTTCCGTTGCATTAGGAAGATCATTCTCCTTATCATCACGGAGTTTTTCATTCAATTTAACAACAGCATCCTTTATCGATTGCTTAAATGTCTTATCATCGAGGTCAACTGCGGCATCAATCAAGGGATTCGTTAAAGTCTTAAACAACTCCGTGAGCTCGGAATCTTCTTCTTCGGTTCCACATAACTTCTTGTCTGCATGCTCAATTAGACGTAAAATATTAACCTTATTGCCATCGACAATGCCTACACCAGTAGCATTCTTATCTGTATTTTTTGGGGCAACCATCGTAAAAACTCCTTACAAGCGTTCATATAGCACACAATCACCAAAAAATCCGATAATAATGACGCAAAATACACGATGTACCACAAATGCAATGGTCGATAAACCAGTGAAAATTAACTCTAATTCGTATGAGATCCCAAATCCAGCCCCACGATACCCATGCGTCTTGGCCAATCATCACACACAAACAATCAAAATCCCATCAAAGAGAAAAACAAAAGAGCGCGATTGACGCACTTTGCTTGTTATTTTATGATATAACGAACACAACAAGCATAAGCACAATGAAGATAGAATCCATCATCAATGATCTCCTTACCCATCATGGCCCAGTACTGGCACACTTTTGCAAGACCAGTCACACCGCCAACAATGATGAGATTTGCCCAACAAAGGATAGTGTCTCCTGGCGCTCTCAACTCTATCAACTCATTGGTCACAACCATCAAGATGTATTTGGCACCATCAAACAACGTCATCCAGAACTGGAGTGTTTGATGGTAGGCCTCATTATACTGCGCTACGTTTCACATGCCTCTTCAAAACAGCCATTACATGCACCTTCACAGCAGCTACAGAGTGCTAGCTATGCAGATCTCTGGTCAAACCTTGGAACGGGCATCAGCGTCGAACTCATCAGCGTCATCCAAAAAAACATACCCAACATCTACCGACATATTGACAGAAACCAAGAATCTTCATCAACACCACGAGATCTAGAATACATCATGATTTTCTCGGCTTTATTGAAAATCAAAGCAATCGAGGATGAATTACAGACATTGTGCAAAACCAAAAAAATGGGTTACCCAAAAGACCCCCACAAAAGTCATCACCTCTTAATGCAACTACCCATTGATGAAATCAAGTACATTCTTCTACAAAGCTACCCCAATGCTGCGCAATTGGGTACCTACCTTGGGCAACTCAGTGAGCATAACTGGACAATCATCAAAAACTGCGTCTTCCCGCTACACCTAGAGCAGATCATACAGGGAGAGCATCTAAACCATCACTGGCGTCATCTTCTACAATGGTCTGGTGGGACTTCAAATCAAAAGCATAATCAACGCCAACAAATTTTAGCCCAAACCATGATCATACATCTGTGCAAAGTAATAAGTGAAAAAATAGCGCTTCATACGGTCACCGACGTGGATTTAAATATATTACCGACCTACTTCACACTCCATGAGCAACTACAAAATGCACTCATGTCAACACGTTTAGAAGATGTTGATAATGATTTCAAAACGTTTATGGAAATGCCTCTGACAACACTCTTTTCTGAAAGCGAACCATTTCGAAGTCTGTGGGGAGACATGTCTGATTCAACCAGAGATATTTTCCTCAGACTCGTATGGCAATTTCAGCTACCCGAGGTCAGTGATTCGCAGCAAAGAAAACAACACATGCTGGTATTAGCCAATGAGCTACACCAGCAACTTGACAATGATCAAACCGCTTGTCATCGATTTTTTCAGCCATTTCGTCGCCTATGTCAAAGCACACTAGAAAGACAACTGGATGGCATAACTGAAGAGATGATGTTGGTAGCCCCTATCAATGTTTCGTCCATTTATCAAACGCTGCGTAAAACGGTATGGCCGTCATTGACAACAAATCAACAAGCAACTTGGAAAGACCCCATTATCTTCACACTCCACGTTGGCACTCAGCTCATACATGCTGGCATTGAAGCACATCGCCAATCCAACGAAACATCACCCGCAGACCCAATGAACCTTGAAAAGATCGCCCAACAACTAACCCTCAACCATAACCATATTCACAGATTTCTCAATCAAACACACATCATCACAATGACAAGCTCAGGGTTGCAACTGAAAGAGCATCCAGCCAATACATCCGCAGACTGTTGTCCCAGCCCAGCGCCTGCATGCTTTCCTTGCTTGATCTAGCGCATCCATCAACATGAGCAACAAAAACCGGTAGAGCGCTCCATGAAAAAAACGGATAGACTACCTAAAAACCTGTTGTCCTATGTATACCGATATCGCCATCAATCTCAGTCATATTCATCCTAAGCAGTATCATATAATCAAAAAAAATACACAAAAACCGGAAGACATACTACAGCAAGATGATCAGTTTTATTCAAAGTATAACATCCCACAAGCTGTGGCCAAACGGCTTCAATCGCCCAATGATACAAAAATTCAAAAGATCATCAGGTGGGTCAATCAAAAAAAAATACACATCATCAATGAGAGTGACTCAAGATACCCTAAATATCTCAAGCAATGTCCTTGTCATCCTCCCATGATTTACCTCATGGGGCAACCGACTGCATTACAATCGCCAAGCATCAGCATCGTTGGGAGTCGCAATGCCAGCACCTACGGACTACGAGTCACACAACAGCTCACAGCAGCACTGGCTAAGCAAGGATTTGTCATTGCCAGCGGTCTTGCCATCGGCATTGATCATACTGCCCACCAAGCTTGCCTAGAAGCACAACAACAAACCATAGCAGTGATTGGTTTGGGCTTGGATAACATCACGCCGCAACAAAACCGGCAGCTGGCAGAGTCCATCACACAACAAGGCTGCATCATCAGTGAAATGCCACCCGAGACCCCCTATCAAAAACACTGTTTTCCACGACGCAATCGAATCATCAGTGCATTGAGCGTTGCGACACTCATACCAGAAGCAACCCTAGCCAGTGGTACACTTTCAACAGCTCAGTATACCATCGATCTCAACAGGGATTTACTGGTAGTTCCGGGACGAATTGACCAACCACAAGCATCTGGATGCCATTGGCTCATTCAACAAGGCGCACATCTTGTCACCAGTCCTGAGGATTGTAAACACATACTGTGCTCGTAAATAATCACATACCATGCATGCGTTTATGACAAAAATCAGATATGGACCAATGAGTCGTGAATGAATAAACCCCAGACAAAGACCCAGGCAAATGGCAAAGGCAACGATGGGGCAGGCTAACTGCGGGCAATCACTGTTCGGCATAAAAATGCTCACAAAGGGTAAAAATCATTCAAAACAACTGATTTGTAATTATTTTTTTGATTCATACAAATATTAATGGTATTCTATAACAAAACAATGAAACAATAATATGCTTAAAATCGTCGACAAAAAACCTGCCCAGATCCTCCATTGGCTAATCAACAATCGCGTTGACTATCATTTGGAGAAAAAAAAATCAACGAGAGGACAGCTCACCATCGTGTTAAATAGAGTTCATGACAGACTGAATGATTATATTTTAGGAGCAGAAAACAACCCTGGGCCTGTTTGTAATCCCATAGAAGAGTTTCCGCTAAAAAAAATCATCGCAAATCTGACCTCCCCAGAGGACATCACTTTAAGTCACCATTTATCACCAAGAATATTAAAAGTCATCTTGACTTCTCTTGAACAGAAAATACAGAAAGATGATATTATGCCTCCCATCATCGATATAATGAGTGGCATGAACACGGAACAGCTGGATACCATCGCTGAACATCTGCCTATTCATACCAAACTTCTTACAATCAAAAGCGACCTTACTGATGATCAAATGAGTCGATTTTTGGGAAAAGTCTGTAACAGTCAATTAATAATTGGCAAGTCCTTTTCAAAAAACCAACTTAAAGTGATTGCCCAAAATCTTCAACAAATCGAGAGAATTCACATGGCCATGGTAGATAATGAAGATACCATCAACCATATGACGTTTTTTCTAAAAAGCATACCCAAAAATGACAACAGAAAACACTTGATCACAATCGGTAATGAGCAAGACGAGTCAACGATAAAAGCATTGGCTAGCTGTGCAAGCAATCAGATTCAAATCATACCTACAAGCGCAGCGAGTATTGACACACTGAAGCTTTTCAGAAAGCATCTACCAAAACAACTAGAAATCACCATACCTTCTTACAAAACACCAGCATACATCAGAGGTTACCTATGTACTTTGACTGCTCCGATACTATTGATGGATCCAAACTGGTCAACTCAACAACTACTAGCCATTTCATGCGGCATTGATGCAAACGCAACATTAAACTTCAACAAATACTACCACGATAATCATCATGAAAAACTCAGTGGATTTTTCCATAAATTAAGCATTCATGCCAGCCGATCATTGAATATCGTACTAGGAGAGCAGCTGTCTCTCAATACAGTACGCCACATTCTCACTTCTTGCCCATCAATTAATAGCATCTCATTTTCTAATAAGGTATCTACAGACACCCTATCAACAATCTTAGGACATTTACAGCCAAATAGGATACTCATCGTGCCAGAGGGACTCAGTCAAGACAAGCTGGACATGATAGCAAACGCACAGTTAGAAACAGAGATGAAAATTCAGGGTTTTACAGAAGATAACCCTATAGGACAACGAGAACCACAACGAGGAGAAATCTTGCACCACACGCCTAATGAGCAAAAAACAGACTCACTGGAATCCAGTATGCACAAACGCAATCATGACGACTTAGGCATACAATCCAATGGGATATTCAGTATGGACCCCACAAAAAAGCGACGCCTAATCACAAGCAGCTCAAGCAGCCATCACTCAAGTCCAGAGCCAGACTTGAACCCGCTATGAGACGCTGGACAAGCACCGCCTGATTCAATCATAGCCATATCTGAATCAAGTTCGTCAATGGACACTTTCACATCATCAAAAAACAAGGGCTCAATCTTTTTATTAAGCCCTGGGCGCAACTTGATGTGTTTATCTAGACCATCATCTAAGCTCTCTTGTGCCTTAGCATAACATTGAAATAAGTGCTGAGGATTAAAAACAGTTTGATCCTCAGCACCTGATCGTCGTTGCAAAATTGGGGCATGAGGAAAACCAAGATAGTCTGACATGCCTTCTGCCAGATCAACAAATAAGCTCTCAAGAACATCTGGATGACGGTCAAACTCAACCACTTGAATCAGTCGCTGAACATCACTCTTATGCATTGACAAGGCACAACCCCTCATTTGCAACCAATCTGATATCACACAAAAGCATTTCACAAAAGAAGTAAGCTCTCTTTTGGACTCACTGTAGGCGTCGGCATCATCTTGGCCATCCAACCAGGCATCTCCAACACCATCTGATTCTTCAGGAATGCTATCAAGTTGATGTCGGTACTCAGTCCAGGAGTAGCGCGCAGCCATAGCAAACCACCCACCAGCACGCATCGCAAGATCAGAAGGCTTCACCTCATGTGTATCATGGCTTTCCCAAGAACCATTATGTTGACCACCGACATTAAAAAATGATCGATCCGATCCAGGCACAGTCAGCATAAGCTTAGAATAAGGGTCAGGCCGCCTCCTAAGTCTCGCTGGCTTTATGGCATCATCAACCTCTTCTTGGGTGGGCATGCCAACCCCTTTTGCCAATATCCCTCCAAAAAAAGTCATAGGTTTATGAAGTTCACGTGACGAGCTGGATAAAGTGGGATTACTGAGGCTGTTGATTAATGTGTAAGGCCCACCGTAACAATCACGACGACCCTGACGAATCAAGTCTAACAACATCAATGTGGGCAAAAAGACCATGGGGTTACGGCTTGGCTCAGCAACCAAGAGGACCGATAAAATCAGGGGAATGATAGGACACTCTGAAACGTCAACTTGTTCACCCAAACATATCGCAATCATGTAGTGAACAATAACTTCATCAGGTAAGAGCACTTGGTTGCTGTGAATGAATTTAGACATTTCTGGATAAGTCGCACCATCTTTATTGAACTGACCATTGTATTGCGAGGACAAATCTGAATCACGTAAGTATCGTCTAAAATCATAGCCTCCTTCAATGGTACGGCCGGCAACCTTAAACCACCACTGCCACCGCTTTGAGACGGACTCATCAAATGAGCGACTGGCAACCAAAAAGTCATCAATAGATTGAAGTAGATGTGGCGTTTCTTTCTTTTTACTCAACTTTGGCCTTGAGTCAGCAGCCCGTTGACGAGCCACATATCGATCAAATTGCGCCATAAAATACTGTCTTGTAAAATAATAGTGTTGACCATCCACAGTCACACGAATGGCAGCACGATAGAAGGGTGCAATGGGTGTATACATAGCTAAAAAACATGTTCATATAATTTTGCTGCATTGTAACAGAAAAAATAATTATTATCCAGAATTAATAACCTAGGACACCCATCTGTAGAATATAAAACTGTCCTTCCATCCTAAAAACAAGACCCTCATCAAGCTCAATCATTGCAAATAACTGAGTGAAAAGTGGTAGCCCACGAGCTAATTTCTCACCCGCTTCGCGTGAGCAGATGACTGTCTATTCGTATGAAACATGGACTGTCCTCCAATCAAAGCCTGAGCATAGGTGCGAGACCCATCACCAGCAGCAGGATGCATTAATACCTTACCCAAATCACCTGTCAGCAATAACTTCAAGAAAATTGGTGCATCACCAACATCTCACAAAAAACACAACAGCCATTTAGTTCACGAGATAACGAGATAACGAGATAACGAGATAACGAGATAACGAGATAACGAGATAACGAGATAAGAATACCTCAATAAAGACCTTAGCCCATAACAAAACAAAGAAAAGCAGCTCAATATGCGCAAATACATCATTTTTTTAAAAAAAAGACTTGCAAAAAATCTAATAGCATGTATTTTCTACCATATACTACTGAATAATTTTCCAACAATATGGTCAAATCACTCGTCATCGTTGAGTCACCAGCCAAAGCCAAAACCTTAGAGGGTTATCTTGGCAAGGATTACAAGGTCTTAGCCTCCTTTGGCCATGTGCGTGATCTAGAAGCCAAAGAAGGCGCGGTCGACCCAGACAATGATTTTGCCATGCGTTATGCGCCAGTGGAAAAAAACCAACCCCAGGTTGATAAAATCGTCAAGGCACTCAAAAAATCTGATCAACTCCTACTAGCAACAGACCAAGACCGCGAAGGAGAGGCCATTTCTTGGCATCTCTACGAGATGCTCAATGACCAGGGCTGCTTAAAAGATAAGTCTGTCGCTCGAATTGTTTTTAACCAAATCACCAAAAAAGCAATCCTTGATGCTGTCGCACATCCTAGAGAGTTATCCCAAGAACTGATTGACGCACAACAAGCACGACGAGCACTGGATTACCTTGTAGGGTTTAAGTTATCCCCACTGCTATGGAAAAAAATTCGTACAGGGCTGTCTGCAGGTCGTGTTCAAAGCCCTGCGTTGCGCATGATTGTAGAAAGAGAGCTCGAAATAGAAGCCTTCAAAAGTCGAGAGTACTGGTCAATCACTGGTGATTTTAATGCTGAGCAATCACCAGTCAACGCCAAGCTAGATCAGTTTGAAAAAGAGAAACTAACGCAATTTACTATTGAAAATGAAGAGCAAGCCACACAAATGGCCACTGTGATTCAAAAAGTCAAAAAAGATGCCTGGAAGGTTATTGAGGTCAAAGAGAAAACCAGAAAAAAAGAGCCACCTGCTCCATTCATCACCTCAACTCTTCAGCAGGAAGCTGTCAAAAAACTTGGGTTCACCTCGTCCAGGACGATGCGAACAGCCCAAAGTCTCTATGAGGGGGTTGCAATTGGTGGCGGTACGCCTATCGGGTTAATCACGTATATGAGAACCGATTCCATCATGTTGGCAGACGAAGCCATTGAATCAATCAGATCCCACATCAAAAAACATTTTGGTAACGAATCACTCAACCCAAAAATCAGACTGTTCAAAAACAAGTCAAAAAATGCGCAGGAAGCACACGAAGCCATCAGGCCAACAGACATCACTCGCAACCCAGATAAAATCAAAGACAGCTTAAGCGCCGATCAATACAAGCTGTATCGAATGATCTGGCAAAGAACCATCGCTGGTCAAATGATTGCAGCAACGATCGATCAGGTCCGTGCTGACATCAGCGATGCCAAACAGACTGCTGTATTTAAGGCAACTGGAAGCAGCATACGCGATCCCGGATTTCTAAGAGCGTATCAAGAAGGCGTAGAAGGGGCTGAAGTCAATGATACACAAGAGACTTACTTACCTCAGCTAAAGGTTGGCCAACCCTGTCCGCTCGTTGCCGTCAAAACCAAACAGCATTTCACAGAACCCCCTGCACGCTATTCAGAGGCCAGTCTCATCAAAGCGCTAGAAGAACATGGCATTGGTCGGCCATCGACGTGGACCAACATCATCTCCACACTCATCGCAAGACAGTATACAACTCTAGAAAACAAACGATTTCAGCCTACTGACGTAGGCCGTATTGTCAATAAATTTCTGACAACCTATTTTGAGCATTATGTTGATTATGAGTTTACCGCCCAGCTTGAGGATGAGCTGGACGCCGTATCGCGTGGCGAAGGTGAGTACAAGCCACTGCTAAAGAACTTCTGGACTCCTTTTTCAAAGCAGCTCGTCACCATCGATGAAACAGTACAAAGAAAAGATGTCACCGAAGAAAAAACAGATGAGACATGTCCTGAGTGCAGCAAACATCATCTTGTGATCAAGCTTGGTAGAAATGGCAAGTTTTTCGGATGCAGCGGATACCCAGACTGCAAATACACACGAGCATTTGCCGAAACCGAAGAAGAGAAAAAACAAGAGCAAGAAATTGTTGAAGGAAGAAAATGCCCAAAATGTGAAGCTGATTTGGTGATTAAAGAAGGGAGATATGGAAAGTTCATTGGCTGTAGTCAATATCCCGAATGCAAATTCATTGAATCACTCAATAAGCCTGAGGATACCGGTGTCACCTGCCCAACTTGTAAAAAAGGAAGCCTTTTAAAGCGTAGGGCAAGACGAGGTAATTTCTTTTACTCATGCTCTGGATACCCCAAGTGTAAGTACATTGTCTCTCATCCACCACTCAATGAACCATGCACCAACTGTAATTTCCCCATCACCATGCTCAAAACCACAAAGACCAAGGGCGAGCAAATTGTCTGTCCAGACTGTCAGCATACACGAACCAAAGAATAAACGCGTCGCAGACTGATTGTCATGTGAAGATGTCCCACAAAAAACATCAAAGGTCATCTCAAGAAAGATCCGGTAATGGCCGAATCGGTTTTGGAAAATAAACAGAGGGTAATGAATCACGATGCTTTGCAGATTGATCATCAGATTTGGGATCATAGTTGGGATCGGTCAAGTTTCGTGAGGATTGATTCCGTCGAAGTTGTGATCTAGAGCGACCATCAACATGTCTGATATGACTTTCCACAAAAGCATCCCATGCATCAAAAGAAGGCGCCTGCCCCTGACCTAATCGACATGAACGTGAAGAATCACAATCGTCTGCATCAGTCGACGCAGAAAACACAGCACTAAAAACCGGATGCGCTTGGGTAAAATCATCATCCTCTTGACCAGACATATCCGGTGTCTGTGAACGCCTTTTAATACCAAACTGCACTGCAACCTCCTCAATAAAGCTAAGAGCCGATTGCAGATAATGCTTATCCGCGTCGCTTAAATCTGGTTGAGAAAGTTTTTGGTGCAAATCATCAGAGTGACGATCAAAGTCACTTGAATGACGACACAAGTCATTTGGGTGATCATCCAAGTCATTTCTTTGATTTAACATTGAATGCTCAATTGAATAGGAACCACGAAAATACATGACTAACAACGCTTATGAGTGATGAAAAGACTTTAACATATTAGACAATATTTTCACAGAACCACACCTTAGAGTCCAAAAACAGTGCGGCAAACATCATACAACAAGTCAATACAGAACATTTAATCAAAACAGTGTATGGCACATCAAACATATCAACAATCAACCCTATAAAAAACAATTCTGCTCCCTGAAAATCAGTACGAGACACGGCAAGAAAGTTCATCATCATTGATACACTCAATACCTTGGTGTGAGGCTTGAGGCTTCAAAAACTGCATAGGCGTTTGATCAAAAAAGCTCAATTTCTTAACTGCGTACAAAGGACAATCAGAGCGCACGTTCAAATCAAAAACACCCGATCGGATTGATGGCTGATCATTGGACATTGGAGGAACACGTATTCGTGTTGATGTCCAGTTTCTGGTCGCCTCTGGATACAAAGGGGGAAAAACACAGTCCAAGTTGGGGGTTTTAATCAAAAACACCACCGAGCTATTATCGTAGTTTGCAATCGTGTAACGTTTCTCACTGCTTGCAAACGCTGTCATTAACCATCCCAGCCCATAAAGCACTCTTTTCAACATCATTGATTTAATCACCTGTTTTAATGTTCCCTACTATACCATCAATGATTTTATTATCAACATGAAAATTGAGAGTTAGCAATAATATCACAATATTTCAAAACAAGAGAATTGGCATACAGCAAATGACCAGAACAAACTGCGATAAAAATTAGAATGAAATAACCTAAAGATGGCAAGCACAGACTATCTAGTCACACCGAGACATCATATGGGTATGAACAACCAAGACATATAGACCCTAACATGCCTAGAGAAAATCGAGACATTCGGTAGAAAGCTGAAAACTGCGGTTCACATAATCCATTAGGATCACCATCTTATCAGGCACTGATCATGCCGATTGACACTGAAATTCGTGATGCAAAAGCTGATACATGACTTTGACGTTATGTTGCATGAACTGATGAGCAACCACACTAAAACAGTGAACTAAACGGCATCGTACAACTTAACTTACCAGACTCATTGATATCACAAGCAAGACGATCGACAGGAGAAGATGATCTGAGTGTGAAGGATGACTGATTGACAAATCCAGACTCTTTGATTTTATAAACAGTTGGCAAATCATCATCACTGAAAAATTGAACAGTTTTAGTTGTTTGACCACTTTTTTGGCGAGGCGAAACAGATACATTAAGCTGGTGCCATTCTGTTACCTTAGAGCCAGAAGCTTTTCTCGGCGACATAACGGTCAATTGTACGGACCGCTTAGATCGATTCACAATTTTTAACGGCTTTTGGACTGTCAATCCATACGCGCAAGAGGCTACCATCCACATCACAGAAACCGCAATCAATCTTCTCATAAACATCACAAAATTCTCTCAATTATAATAACTCAAATCATCATATCATTATGTACCAGAGACAAGCAAATGACACTTCATTTTGTCTTGTTCGTCAAACACACAAGTGACACCATCGGCTGATCCTGTTGTTTGCAAAGCAATCTGAGGTGCTGAAAAATACCCTTTATCAATACAGCGATACAACGCATCATAGTTATCGTCAAAAATAAAAAATCCTTCTTTAACAACCTCTTTACCTTTCTCGTTTGCTGGAACATAAACATCCGTGCGATGCCAATCGTTAATGACCTCATCCTGCGCACCTTTGGGGGTCATCACCACAAAAGTAACATGCCTTTCTGAACGATTAACGACCTTATACTTCTTTTGCACGATTTGAGCACAAGCACCAGAAAAACCAACCAACGCTGACAGCGCAACCAAACCATTTTTGAAATTCATAAACCACCCCATCAAGTAAAAACCCAGCTTACAGTAACACAAGAAGCTTACCCAATCATTACCGGTTTTTGTGCTTCAATCAAAAAGCCATACACAAAACTGCACTGCTGAATACTTAACAGTCCAAGATCATTTCGCAGTAAACCATTCTCACTTTCCTATCGACGACACCTCAATACGGTGACGCACAATCAGTCAGAGCTGGTGAGTGAGGCAAACTTTTTCTTGCCTACCGACAACTTCAATTGTTTAGCTTTTGCAAATTGAGTATGATCGATACAGAAAGCAACATCTTTGATGGCTTGCCCATCGATTTTCACAGAGCCCTGCTCAATCAAACGGCGAGCAGCACTATTGGATGTCGCAAACCCTAACCGAACAATAATGGCTGTCAACAATGGCGATTGATTGAGCTCAGAGTCAGTCAAATGAACGCTGGGTAAGTCTCCTCCAAGGCCTGAGCGATCAAAAGTCTCCTTTGCGGTCTTTTCTGCCTGCTCTTGTAATGCTTGGCCATGACACAAACGAGTCGCTTCATTGGCTAAAATCACCTTTGCTTGATTCAACTCACTGCCTTCAAGAGTTGCCAACTCATCAATCTGAGCTAGAGGCAAATCCGTGAACAATTTCAAAAATCGAATCACATCGGCATCTTCTGTATTGCGCCAAAATTGCCAATAGTCATAAGCTGACAAACGGTCGTGACGAATCCAAATCGCTCCTTGGGCCGTTTTACCCATTTTAGCGCCGCTGGATGTAGTGATCAGAGGAGCAGTCCACCCATATAAATCACTTTTCAGAAGCCGTCGCCCTAGATCAATACCACTGACAATATTGCCCCATTGATCACTACCACCCAATTGTAACTGACACTGATACTTCTTATTCAACTCAGCAAAATCATAAGCCTGAAGCAGCATATAATTAAACTCCAGGAAAGTGAGCGGCTGATCTCTGTCCAGCCGAGATTTGACGCTATCAAAGGTCAACATCCTATTGATACTAAAATGGCGGCCCACATCTCTCAAAAAGTCAAGATAGCCCAATGAATCCAGCCAATCGGCATTATCAACCATGATGGCATCACTTTCACCATCACCGAAACGCAAAAAACGCTTGAAGATATCTACAATCTGCTCTTTATTTTTAGCAATTTGTTCAACCGTTAACAACTGACGTTGTGTATCTTTACCTGAGGGGTCTCCTACCTTGGTGGTGCCCCCACCCATCAGCACAATGGGCTTATGCCCAAAATGCTGCAACCATCGCAACATCATAATTTGACAAAGGTTACCAACATGTAGGCAATCCGCAGTCGCATCAAAGCCAATATAAGCAACTATGGGACTTTTTTGAACACGATGATCCAGAGCCTCAGCATCTGTACACTGCTGCATGTATCCGCGTTCTTCTAAACACTTCAACAAATCTGACTGGAATTGATAAACGGCCATAAACACTCCAAATTTCAAAAAAATCCGGACAAATATTAACATAAGTGCTATATAAAATACAGATACAAAAAATAATAATGATTGAAAAGGAGAAGAAAAATGCGCACACAATTTCAAAAAACATTGAATGAATTTGATCTTCGTTTGACTGAAGTTTGCGCGGCAACACATCTTGATACTGCGCTGGAAAAACAACGTGAGATCATTCGTCTCCTGGATAATTTTGCAAACACCATCCATGAAGAAAAAATCAGTAAGGATGAGCTGATTGAAATCAACCATGTTCTGAAAGATATTTTGAATGACTGCATTAGAAACCGCAATCACATCGGGCAATTTGATGATGTCTATGAAGAGCAAAGTGATGAAATCATCGATCAAATAAGCAGTATCATCAACCGTATTTCCAGAGTTTTACGCAGACAACTTCCTCATCAAAACTAAGATACGCTGTGGTTGATCAACAGTCAAAAAAGCATACCGTCACCATGACTTAATCATCCTATTATGCTACAATAAGATAATAATTAAATGAAACTTTGTTATGAAAAATCTGGACAAAGTCCTACAGGCTTTGCACAATGGTAAGCTGATAGCCTACCCCACAGAATCTACGTGGGGACTGGGTGTAGACGCCACCCAAAAAAACAGCGTAGCAGCACTCAATCATTTAAAAGGCAGACCTCAGTCAAAATCATTTATTGTCCTAACACATGATCTGAAAAAAATCAGCAGCTGGATTGATTGGAAGCTTATTTCAGATAAAACCAACCCCTATGATAACTGGCCAGGCCCCATCACCAAGGTTTTCCCCGCATCAAAAGACTGTCCAGAGTGGCTGGCCATGCAAAACACCATCGCAATCAGAATCAGCGCTCATCCAGTAACCCAAGCTATTTGTGAAGAATTTGATCAGCCCATCATCTCCACCAGTGCAAACCGATCAGGAGAAAGCGTTTTGCACGATGCTGCTGCCATCAAGCAATGCTTTGGTGACGCGGTTGCAGCCATTGCCAGCGGCAAGCCTGGAGGCCTCCCTCCCACTCAAATCATTTGCCTACGCTCAGGCAAGATTATTCGTGCCGCGACACCCATCAAAAAGTAATGCTCACAACAGACCAGGGCTGCGCCTTTATCTGTGCAATACCGATCAGAATAGAAACAAAATCTCAGATCAAACAACCTAAAGAAAGAATGATAGATGCGTACAGCATGCATAGCGATGCACTGTCAAACGTAGGCCATCACCAAACAAAAGCACCATAGAAAATCAAAATCCTAACGACAGTATGCCTTACCCAAGGTTGATTTGAATCGACGGTGAGCCCAGAGGTACTGAGACGGTTGCTGCGCAATGCTTTGCTCAATCGCTTGTGCCAATCCAGTGGTAAAAGATAAGGCATCTTCACAAGGAAGACTTAACGGCTTAAAAGCAAGCATCAACACACCATCAACATAATAAGTATGAAAAAGATATAATAGACAGTTTGAGTGTTTATACAGTGTGTAAGGAGCTGTTGTCCAGGTAGCAGGCACATCAAATAAGGTGGTTTGCACAGAGCGCTTCAAACCATGATCTTGATCTGGGAGATACCACAGCGTTTTCCCGTTTTTGAGCCAACGAATGAATTGACGTGGATTGTTACTGGATGCAAGCTCGGTTGCAAATCGACCTCGCCCTCGTTGCGTCGTCGCATTGAGTGATTGTGCCTGATAACTTCGTGCAACGCCGTTACAGTCAACATGCGTCCCTAAAAAACAAGCTGACAGCTCTAAATGCAGAACATGCTTACCCATCAGTAATATGCCCTGCTCAGAACGTTGTTGCACACGAAGAAAATCTTCTAAGCCTACAAACTGGTGAGGAATGGACTGAGGGATAGACGCCAATGACCAATACCAGGCAACAGCAGTATCAAATAACGATAAGCCCAAATAGTACAAATGATCATCACGTAACCGCTGACGTGCATCCGGTGCGAGCGACGGAAAACACAGTGCAAGATTGGTATCGATGATACGAGATCTCCGTGGCGATACCCAACAACAAAATCGACCCATAGGTTGGGCCAAACGCAAATGCCATGATCGAGGCAACACAGAGAGCAAATACCAGAGACCTAAAAGCAAGCGCATGAGCAAATCATAGACAAACGTCGTTTTAAGTCGACTCATGCTAACTCCGCAGTGACGCCCAGACGAACATGAAAAACCCCACAATCATCATATTGCTTCACGCCACCCAAAACCTCCATGAATGCTCCACAATCATCTTGTTGCTTCATACCACTTAAAAAACCCCATAGCTGACTTTACCTTTGGTCGATTTAAAACGACGATGCACCCACAAATATCCCGAAGGCTGATGGGCAATTTTTTGTTCAATGTATTGAGCAAGTTGTATTGTGTGACTCTCTGCATCCTGCATTGGCAAGTCAAGGGGCTCAATGTCAATAACAAGCTCACCTTGATCATAATACGTGTGATAAAAGTAAACTAGGCTTTTACTGAGCTTTTGTAGGGTATAAGCAGCAGTTGTGAATGTTGCCGGAACGCCAAACAGCGTGGTTATCACGGCGCGTTGGGTTCCATAATCTTGATCTGGATAATATGCTACCGTGTGTTTATCTCTTAGCCAGCGAACAAATTGTCTTGGGTTGGTCTTATCACCAATTTTTATTGAATGGTGACTGCGGCCATATTGCATTAAAGCATTCACCAATGGGGAATCACTGCCTCGAGCGACGGCATAGGCAGTGGCCTGCATACCAAATAATCGTGCATCAAGCTCCATATGCAAAGAATGTTTACCCAAAAGCAAGATACCCGTATTGGAATTTTTTTGCGCATCCAGAAAGGCATCTAAACCGACAAATCGATGAGGTATGTGTTTCAAAATAGCCGCATCTGTCCAAAACCAGGCTACGCCAGTATCAAAAAAGGATAGACCCATTTGGTTGATATTGTCTTGAAACAATTGCTCTCTTTCCTGATCAGATCGCTCTGGAAAGCACCAGCGCAGGTTGCGTCGAATAGCAAGCGATCGTCGTTTAGAGACCAAGCAGCTAAGCTTTCCAAGTGGACGTGCCAGTTTAAAATGCCAACGCCGTGGAATGCAGTTAAAAAGGAAACGAATACCACTGACAAGTATAGAAATCAAACGACCAGACACCATGAATGCATCACTAAAAACACTTTGTAGAGTATACGCAATGACAGCCATAAAGTACAGGTTGGCCCCCTGACTGATACCCATGTCATCTCAGAGTAGTGATGAGTTGGGGATCTGCAGATAGCTGATCGGATATCTTGTGATGAATTGAGCATCGCAGTCGTAAAGCGGGGGCAATAGTGAGACAGTTTGGCTGTTAGAGGATGAGATGTGCGAAGCACTGGGCAAGTATGTGACTGGGTGCTTGATTGTGATACCGGTTCACACAGACTACACGGTTTGGCTGTTAAAGAATGAGATGTGCGAAGCACTGGGCAGGTATGTGACTGGGTGCTTGATTGTGATACCAGCCCATGCAGACTACGCGGTTTGGCTGTTAAAGAATGAGATGTGCGAAGCACTGGGTTTGTGGAGGGAGACTAGGGCAACAGAACTTACTGCTGGCGTGATGGCAACGAAGATGTGTTGTGTGATGGCGAGTGATTCGATCTTGGGCGAGCACCTTGGCGCCAAATCGGAGGCACAGGGCCTTTTTGGGGTGCAAACAGACTCATTTGAGACAAAGGCGAGGCATTGACTTGTTTGGTATGAGGTGCTGCAGATTCAGAGACTTTAGGCTGCACATGCACCTGTGGTTTGAACGCCAGTGAAGACACTGGTTGCACTGGTGAAGATGCAGGACTGAGGTGAGGTTTTGGCTTAATTTGGGCTGCAGGTACAGGCTGATCGGCTCGTTCAGCTTGTGTAGCTGGAGATAAAGTTGGCGTTGGCTTAAGTTGTGGGCGAGGCAAAATTGCTGGTTGTTTGATCTCTTCGCTCACGCCACGGCGTACAGCCTTGAAATCAGCGCCTGTTTCAATCGACCTTTTGAGTGCATCAGACATAACTCTGCGGCCTTTGGCATCCAGAGTTGGGCTTGATGGCGCATCAGCTTGAGCTTGTTGAACCATGGCCAAAACACGTTCTCGAGGACTGAGTCCTTCTTCTTTGAGACGTTGTTGTTCAAGCTTGAGCAACTGCTTTTGTTGGTTTTCATATTCCAGCACAGATAAATAACGTAAAACACTGTTTTTCTCTTGCAAATAATCTTGTTTGGTGATCAAGCCATGCTTTAAATTCCAGTCAAGATTGTACAAAACATTCTTCTTAAGCAAGCGCAGTAATGTGATGTCATCAAGATCATGATAGCGCTCATACAAAGCTTTCAGGTGTAAATGCATGAGCTTATGCCAAACCTTGTGCGCATTAGGCAAATGCAATAGATAGTGACTGGGTGCTTGGGTGAGAAGCATCTGATAGGAGTAAGTGGGAATAGGATAAAACATATTCCTAATAAAATCAGGCAAAGCCAGTTCAAAAGCAATCAAATAACGCGCTCTGATAGCCCCAGAATTGCGACGCCGATAGCGCAGACGCAGCAATTGTAGACGCTTAAAATAACGGGACAAACGCAAAAGAAGACGTGTTTGCAGCTGTCGATAGTAGCGCGCAACCAATTGCTTGCCCTCAATAAACAACCACTGATGCCAACTTGCATCGTACTGCAACGCTTTGTTGCCTTCATCTCGTTGATAAGATGATTGTTGTTGTGATTGAAGCTTGTCCATGACACATCTAAAATCTTACTTAATGTGTTAATATAACACAAAAAAAGACTTTTAACAAGTCCAATCACATGCATATACCCCCACCAAAACCCACCTCAACATCAACTCAGCCAACGAGATGGGTACAGGGGTGGTTAACTTTATCCTTAATTAGGCTGACCAGCATTAAATGCTGAATCATTATTAGATTGTTGATTATCTTTTCTTGACTGGGTGATGGCCATATTTGACTCTCTTGCTAGCGA
>JACLAD010011356.1_pt1 | contig 23651 bp, 28 predicted proteins | sample 8027901 | NCBI WGS metagenome assembly JACLAD01 (sample SAMN15725071, study PRJNA655200) | protist metagenome | isolation source: fluorescence activated cell sorting (FACS) single amplified genomes of... | place: Spain: Blaines Bay Microbial Observatory, Mediterranean Sea | collected 2016-07-05 | reverse complement strand
CCGGTTGCTACCTTCCCTAGTCTAGTGGTAGGACCGCCCCTTTTCACGGGGCAGGCACGAGTTCGATTCTCGTGGGAAGGGGTGTTGCGCAAGGAGTCTAAGCTTTGATTTTACGACAACAGTGACGCAAGGATTATGCTCTGTATAAATCCAAACCAAAAAGGCCGCATCTTTAAAAAAACAAGCCTGGGCTCCTTTGTAAAGGGGTCTGTCCGTTTAAGGCGACATCGAAGAAACGACCTTAAAAAAAAGGTTAACTGGTGCTTTGTCTTAAGCACAAAACGAAAGCTCGTCCGCCGTGGGGGTGAGGGTGTTCGGTTTAAGTGCCCAAAGGTTATCCTTGTGGATGACAAAAAATCCCGTATCATTGGGACCCGGGTACGGGGGGCAGCCGTTCGAGAGCTTGCTCGGGGCTCATTAGAAGACCTAGCCCCAAAGATTTCTCGATTTGTTTAGCCAGCGTATGAAACGGACCTGCCAGGCGTCTCGATTCTTCTCCGGTACAAAACCATCAAACCAGTCTTGAATTATAACGCTGACTTCCTCTAGGACAAACACTAAGCTAGTAGTGTCAAAGCAAGGGCACTGCGCCTCCACCGTGTCTGTGGGTCGGTCTAAAGCATACTCGGGGTATAAAAAACGGGAGGAAATGGCTATTTATAAGATGGCTCGGGGGTTTGGCCGTCACATAAGGAAAAAACTAAAATTAAAAAACACTCGGTTAGGCCTAAGGGTTCGGGGTTTCCGGAGACGGGCTCTACTCGGTATGGTAGACGGGGGGTTGCGGTTCCATTGGGTACGAGAGGTTAAAAACCCGCCTTTCAATGGTTGTCGAAAGAAAAAGAGACGTAGGCGTTAGGGTGCTGGTCCTTTGCTCCCCCCTGTCTGTGGTCTGCCGCCGCCCCGTTGTTGCACCCTTACGCGTGGGCCGGTGTTGGTTAGTGCTTTCGGCGGGGGCTAGCCTAGGCACGCTCCCAGGAGTGCGCTGGCTGGGCTGTCATCTGCCTGGGGTGGCTCTTGCCTTAGCGGGGGTTAGGCCGCCTGTCATTTCCTTATTTAGCCCGTACTTCACGCGTCTGCGGTGGGGTCAGCTGTGGCCAGCGTCCGCCCTGCCTCGGTGGGACGGGGGCTTCGGCCTTCTCTCCCGGCATCTTCCGCCGTCGTGTGCTGCTGTCCCCGCCTTCAGGCCTCGCCGTGTTGGTGGGTTACTCCGTCGCTCTGTTAGGCGACCCTCTCGGTGGTCCTTATACGACTTTCGGATGTTCTATCCCTCACTCCAGCTTTGGGGAGGCTTAGACGGCGGGTTGGGCAGCCCCCGAGCCCGGCGGCGGGTAGGGTGTAGCTGGGTGCTGTGTAAGGCTTTGGCGGGCCTCACGCTTTCCGGGTTCCTGCACTCTCACTCGCCCGTATGCCGCCCGTTTTGGGCTCTAGGCCGGGTGTACGCGTCTCGCCCTCCTAAGCTTGGGGGCCACGCGTTAGCGGCGTTAAGCGCCCTTGCGCCCCGGCTTAAGGAGGGTCGTTTACGCGGGTTCGTTCCTAAGTACTACGTAGGCTTGGCCGCTCGGGGTGGCCAGGCTGGCGTGCCTTACAGGGGGCAGTCTGTAGCACTAAGCACATTTCAGCACCTAAAGGTAGTTCAGCAGCGTGTGGACTCTATGGGGTAAGTTGTTTTACCACAAGACACCTAGATGGCGTACAACTCGCGTAAGTGACTCTCAGACGCAGGTTACAGCAAAAAAAAGGGTACCGGCCTTCGTCCCCTACATGTGGGAAGAGTTTTGTCAGTGGGCGACGGGGTTGTCGTGGCTTCTGGGTTGGATCGCGCCCTATCGGGAGAGATGGTTCTTTTTGCAAACGGGGGTAAGGGGATGGTCCTTAACCTTGAAAAATCAGTAGTTAAGGTAGTTCTCTTTGGTTCCGAGCGTGAGGTCATGCAAAATGACTTTATTTTTCGAACGAAAAGCATCGTTAGTGTTGTGACTGGGTCCTACCTGCTCGGGTGCACGATTGACAGTATTGGTAACTCGCTTGAGGGGCCTAAGCCCCCTTATTCCCCTATGGATGCAAGCAAGCAGCGGGTTGACGTGAAAGCCCCTGGTATCATCGTCCGTCAGTCCGTTTTTGAGCCATTACACACAGGGTTAAAGGCGATCGACAGTATGATCCCTATAGGCCGTGGCCAGCGCGAGCTTATAATTGGGGACCGTCAGACCGGTAAGACCTGCGTTGCAGTCGACACAATGGTTAACCAGGCCCAAAGTACCAACACCCTTGGGGGCTCTGACTGCATGTACAGTGTATACGTGGCTGTTGGTCAGAAAAAATCTTCGTTGACTAGGATCTCGAAATCCTTACGTAACGCGGGCGCAGAGGGTAGCCTGGCCTCAGACTACGCTAACCTTGTGTCCGCGACTTCGTCGGACTCTTCTGCAATGCAGTACTTAGCGCCTTATACTGGCTGCACCGTTGGTGAGTTTTTTAGGGATAACGGTATGCACGCGGTTGCCGTATACGACGACCTAAGCAAGCAGGCTGTTGCTTACCGTCAGATGTCTTTATTGTTACGCCGGCCTCCTGCTAGGGATGCGTTCCCGGGTGACGTATTCTACCTTCACTCGCGCCTGCTCGAAAGGGCAGCAAAGCTCAACCCCGCTAACTACTCGGGCTCGTTAACGGCGCTGCCAGTGATAGAGACGCAGGCCGGTGACGTGTCTGCTTTCGTCCCTACCAACGTGATCTCCATCACAGACGGCCAGATCTTTCTAGACCAAGAGCTTTTCAAAATAGGGATTAGGCCCGCGGTTGACGTTGGTATTTCTGTGAGTCGGGTTGGGTCGTCGGCCCAAACTAAGGGTATGAAAGAGGTGGCTGGCTCTTTAAAGCTAGAGCTGGCGCAGTACCGTGAGGCCCAGTCTTTTGAGAAGTTTGGGTCTGACTTGGACCAAGTCACCCAGTTTAAACTCTCTCGGGGGGTCCGTCTTGTGGAGATACTCCGCCAAAGCCAGCTCGAGCCCCTAGATATTTCTAAGCAGATCATTACTATATTTGCTGGTATAAAGGGTTTCTTAGACAGCGCAAGCTTAGACCAAGTCGTAGGCTTTGTGGGCTGAATAAAGGCTAAAAAGCGGTCAGGCTCGCCAAAAGATCGTTACTGGGCGTTTGTAGAGGAGAGTCTTCGTTTAAACGGTTTTAAGATCTCGGAGCTCTCTCGGACCGGCATGATAGTTCTTTTGGGGACCTACTTCTTAAACGAGCCCCAAGGAGTCGAGGGCTAAGCCTGTATGATGCGGCCTGGTTTGCGTCTGAAAAAAGTTAAAAACCTAAACCTTAACTTCGGCCCTCAGCACCCGTCTGCTCATGGGGTGCTGCGCTTAGTTCTAGAGCTTGATGGCGAGCGGGTTGTCAAAGCTGATCCCCACATCGGCCTATTGCACCGCGGTACCGAGAAGCTTATAGAGCACAAATCCTACCTTCAGGCCCTTCCTTACTTTGATAGGTTAGACTACGTTTCTATGATGGCCCAAGAACACGGCTACTCCTTAGGGGTGGAGCGTCTTGTGCGCCGCGAGGTACCTTTGCGGGCTCAGTACATTAGGGTTATATTCTGTGAACTAACCCGTTTGTTGAACCACCTTTTATCGCTCACCACCCACGCATTGGACGTGGGGGCTTTAACTCCCTTTCTTTGGGCGTTTGAAGAGCGTGAGAAGCTCATGGAATTTTACGAGCGCGTGTCTGGCGCGCGCATGCACGCCGCGTACATCCGTCCAGGGGGGGTTTCTTCTGACGTGCCTCTAGGCCTTTTGGGAGATATACACCAGTTTGTTGCCGGGTTTAGTTCGCGTATAGACGAGATCGAGGAGCTTCTTACCCCAAACCGAATCTGACGTCAAAGGCTGATAGGCATCGGTTGCGTCACAAAGTCCGAGGCGTTACGCCTGGGTTTTAGTGGTGTGCTGCTCCGAGGTTCTGGGGTCAAGTGAGACTTGAGAAAAAGCCAGCCTTACGAGGTGTACTCGCAGCTTAATTTCTCAGTACCTACCGGTCTTCGCGGGGACTGCTACGATCGTTATGTGGTTAGGGTAGAAGAGATGCGGCAGAGCCTTCGAATCGTAGAGCAGTGCTTGGAGAGACTACCATCTGGCCCAGTTAGGGTTGATGACTACAAAATTGTTAAGCCGTCCCGCTCGCATATGAAAACTCGGATGGAGTCGTTGATACACCATTTTAAGCTTTCGACCGAAGGTTTTTGCGTTCCGGCCGGGGAGACTTACGTTGGGGTTGAGGCGCCAAAAGGAGAGTTCGGGGTGTACCTCGTGTCTGACGGAACCGGTAGGCCGTACCGGTGCAAGGTTCGGGCGCCCGGCTTTGCCCACCTTGCGGGGCTTGAGTATATGTCCCGGGGTCACATGCTTGCGGACGTAGTTACTATAATAGGGACCCAAGACATAGTTTTTGGGGAAGTAGACAGGTAGGTCTGATGAGCCTAGTTAAGCAGTACTCTCTCTTAAAGCATAAAAACCAGTTTAACCTCGTCTGCGGTTGGTCCGTTAGTAGGTCACAAGCCGTAAAAGGAAAATTAACCCCAGCTCGGGTGGTGCGCCTTCGTCTAAAAAGCTACGGCCTTTTGGGCCCCTTGTGTGGGCCCCTTGTGTGGGCCCCTCACAAACGTTCTACGGTAGGTGGCATCGCCTTTCTGTTCAAGGGCCAGGCTTTACCCGGCTCTTGGTCGGGGGTTGTAGGCAGCTTGCGGGCGACACCTACGCCAATTTTTCGGGTTCTACCTCACCTAGCCTGTTTCCGGTCCTCTAGTCTAGCCCAGGTCCGGCTTGTGTTAGTTTTGCGTGCGATCCGATCCCGGCTATTACATCGAATATCTTAATCTTTTAACACTACTCTTTGTTAGCGCTATTCTTGGGGTTATCTTGTTAGGGGCGTCGGCGTTACTTTCAAGGCCCCGGGCTGCAGATTGAGAGAAGGTGTCGACCTACGAGTGTGGGTTTGAGCCTTTTCACGACGCCCGGGGCTCCTTTAATATCCGTTTTTTTTTGATTGCGGTTCTCTTTGTGGTGTTTGACCTTGAAATAATTCTCCTCCTCCCTTGAGTGTCACAGCCCGAGCTGGTAGGGGGGGTCGGTTACTACGTTGGTTTAGAGTTCTTAGTCGAGCTGCTTGTAAGCCTAGCCTTAGTCATGGAGATGGGGGCCTTGGACGTGTCTGAGGGCCGAGATATCTAGCCCCTACGCACCTCCCGTGCTAGGGGGGTGGGGCTTTGGTTGCCTTAGACACCATGCTTGGTGGGTTGCGCTCTATCCTTGGTGTGCCTTTTATCCACGAAGTCCTTCTCACACTCATAGCGTCCGCGTCACTCTTGGGTTACTTTGGTTTGCGCCTTCGGGCAAGGTGGGTATTGTTGTTCCTTTCTTACGCGTTGTTTTTGTCTTTCTGGGGGGTAAAGGTCTTCGGCTTGGGCGTGCCAGGTCCCGTGCACGGCCCTGGGGTGTTTGCAAGCGAGAGCCTGCAGCTGCTTGAAGCGTTTTTAGGTTTCTTTTTTCTCTGCTCGTTACTTGTGGGCCTTGCTCTGGTCCGTGTGTGCCCGCTGTCTATAACGTTGTCGGCTTTCATACTTTTGGCCCTTTGGGTGTCGTTGCTTGCTTCTGAGTGATTCTTTCTTTGGGTTTGGCTTGAGGTTGGGGCGGTGTTGTCGTACGGGCTTGTGGCCCTAGGCCGAACTTCAGCTTCGATTGAAGCCGCGGTTAAGTACTTTAGCGTGGGCCTAATCAGTTCGGGTGTTCTGGCTTTTGGCATTGTTACACTCGGCCTAGCATTTGGGGATAGCGCGTTATACCGTCCGGGATGGTCTGCGGTAGAGGTGGCCTGATTTTCAGGTTTTTTGCTGTCTCCCCTATTGATCAAACTAGGGGCTGCCCCTTTTCACTTTTGAGTGCCTGATACATACGAGGGTGCGCCTTTATTTACAACAATTTTTCTATCGGTTGTCGTAAAGTTAGGGCTATTTTTTGTGCTTGTCAAGGTGTTGTGCGCCTGTTGTGTCGTAGTAGACCCCCTATTAGGGGGGGTTGGCTTGTGCGCAGCACCTCGCTTGCTTTTAGCCGTTGGGGGCCTTTTTTCTATGTTTTTTGGGGGGTTTGGCGCACTATTTCAAAACCGACTTAAGCGTTTACTCGCGTATAGCTCAATAGGCAACCTTGGCTTCGCCCTTTGCGGGCTTACTTCGGTTGGGGTGGGGGGGTTGGCCTCGTCCATCACCTACATGCTAGTTTACTCATTTTCGATGCTACTTCTGTTCACGGTGGTTGTCAAGTACAGGGCGGGTAGGGGAGTTGGGCGTACGAGCTCGGCTCGTTATAGCGTGGTTTTTGTGACAGATGTGTCACGATTGCTTGAGTCGGGCCCGTACGTCGGCCGTGTCCGGCCGTATATTTTTATATCAACCCTTTTTTCCCTTGCTGGCATCCCCCCTCTAGCGGGGTTTTGGGCGAAGTACTTTGTACTCGAGTCTCTTGTACTTAAGGGGGGTTACCTAGGCTTAGGTCTAGCGGCCTTCGCTTTTGGGTACAGTGTTTTGGCCAGCTTCTACTATCTCAACTTGATAAGACTCGCGTGTCATACGCGGGCTAGTTATGGGGTTGTGCCCGAAGAAAAAGCAGGTCGGGGGCTACTACTGGCCGGCTTAGTCCCGTTTAGGGCTGACTGCCTCAGGGTTTCTGCACAAATGGTCTGCTGGTCCACGGTGTTGTACGGGTGGGTGGTTCTTCCCCAACAATTTTATCGTGTTGTAAGCGGGGGGTTGGGTCCAGATCTTCTGCTGTTGAACCCGCTATTTCAGGCCAGTGCCTCTCCGTTATTTTAGCTTTTGGGGTTAGCGTAGGCTGTGGGCATAAAGAGTGTAGAACACGTGAGTCGTTTAAGGTGTCTCGGCCTTCTTAGCCGCAAGCGTTTGCGGGTTCTTTTCGTTTCTGACTTTTCTCCGCATGTGTCTCGGTTTGTCCGGCGCTGTGCGTTAGCAGCAGGGTACGGCTGCGTTTGCCTGCCCACCCAGGTGTGTGGTGCGGTGTCTAACTCGTGGTACGCGTCGGTCGGTCTTGACTATCAGTCTTCCGCGTCTTTGTACGATATCAAAGCAGACTTAGCCATTTGTGTTAGTTCCTATCCCGAGACCGCGGCAGAGGTCCGCATGCTCGGCCTTCCTTCGTTTTACTTGAACCCTAAAACCTCAGATGACGCCTGTTACCTGTCTGTGTGCTTTCTTATCCTGCTCCGCTGTTTTAGCTAGATAGCTTGCAGGGGGGCGTAGCTTAGCGGCAGAGCACCTGCTTGTCACGCAGGAAGGCGCGGGTTCGATTCCCGTCGCCCCCGAATTTTATTTGTGGCGCATAGGTTAACGGCAGACCGTTGGGTTTTGATCCCAAAAGTAGGGGTTCGATCCCCCTTGTGCCAACACGTTGTAAAGGGCGGTTTAGTTTGTGTTCGAGTGGGTTTGATCCCTACCCCTTTTGTGGTAAAAAAAAGTAACGTATCTGAGTGAGCCATAGTTCCTGATCGACGTAAAAAGCCTAAGTTTCGGTTCTGGGGCGCCTTTTCTAAAAAAAAGGGTGCCCGCCTAAGAGTAGCTTCCCGGCGTAATCGGCTCCGCCGTTCAGTAGTCCGCTACTGAAGGGTCCTTAGCCTACGCGTGCGGTTTACCCGTCCTCGGGCAGGCACTCGGCCCCGTTACTTGTTCCCGCGCCGCTCTGTTCCGCGCATAACGTCCTTTGTAAAGCGCCTGCCAACTCGAGTCAAAAAGCGCTTGCTAGTTCGGATGCTATTTGGCTGGAAACGCATGCGGTTAAACAGGGCTCAGACCTGGCCTCGGACCCGGACCCGGACCCGGACCCGGACCCGGACCCGGACCCGGTGGCCCAAACCAAAAAAGGGCTACACGGGTCGCTGATTCAGGCGGAAAAGGTGGCAGAAAAAAAAAGAGCCTTTTACAGTGCTCTTCAAGCAATACTTCAATACCCGTTACCGCCCGCCAATTAAGCTTAAGGGCATAGGCCGTCTTTTGTTCTTTCACCTAAGGGCCTTTAGACTTCACTACAGGTTAAAACGTAAGTTCTGCAAACGGGTTGTGCGGGGGATTAAGCGGGGGGAGAACCGTCTCGGGTCCCTTACCCACCAGTTTGAGGGTCGGTTAGACTCGGTTCTTTACCGGCTTAGGTGGGCGTCCAGTATCCGTGAGGCTAGGCAGGCGGTCTTAGGCTGCCGTATTTACGTCAACGGCAGGCCCCGACTCAGCCCCTCTTATGTTCTTAGGCCCGGGGACAAGTTAGTTCTTGTAGGTGGGCGCTCCTCCCTCAACCGTCACATCCGCAAGGTGTGGACCTGGTCTCACTGAAAAGCGCGCCCCCCGTACTCTCGGGCCCCAAAAGGTTACATAGTAAACCCCTACCTGTACCGAAAGTGGAGGCGGACCCAAAACAGGCTGCCGTGGGTGCGGTTTTTGTGCTACTGGGGGGGTTGCTCCCCTAGTTTTACAGTAAACTACAACATACTGAGTGCCATTTATAAGCCAGAAGGTCGCAGAGCGCCCGGCCCCTCAGGCCGTAAGTGCTACATCGGGCCGGGCCGGGCCTTTTGGGCCCGACTTGTCCCCGCCTTCTTAGACTACGAATAGGTTACTTGCGAAGGCAGGCCCTATTAGTGCCCCAGCTTGACGTGTGTAGCTTCCTCAACCAGGTTGTGTGGTTGACCGCGGTTTTTGTGTCGCTTGTGTCGATTTTCTACTCCACCGCGTTTTCTCCTTACACCAAAACTAACTGGAGTCGGATCGCTTTCGTCCGCCTGCTAAGCCAGGTCCCAAAGGTTGTCGTAGATTCAGCAAGTTTAGCCCGGGAGTTGTCACCCGTGTCTGGCCTCTTCGCGTACGTAGGTTCGAGCGACCCCGCGGTTTTGCACCCTTTGTACAAAAAGGGGGGTCAGGTGTGCACGGTTAGCGCCTCGTTTTACTCTCTGGTGCTGGTGGCCCGCGCGTGCCACAGTTAGCGTATAGGTGTCTGCTTTATTCGCACAGTCCCCCCTGTTTGGGGTTGCAATTTACCTCGTTGGTCTGTACGGGCTTACGTCAAACAAGCGAAACCTGATAGTTCTTCTGGTATCTGCAGAAGTCATTGTGCTAGGCATAGTCATGTGTTTTAGCTGGTTGTCCGCTTTGTATCAACACCCGTTATGAGACTCCTACGCCTTAGTGGTGGCCGCAGTTGCCGCCGCCGAGTCGGCACTGGGTCTGTCGCTGACCCTTTTATGGTACAAGGCTCACGGTGATATCCGCCTGCGTAGGCAGCCGTGGTTAAGGTCTTAGTGGGCAACCGGGTAGGGGCTGGTTAGCTTGCTGCTCCGTGCAATAGTTTAGGGGCAGAACATTGGCTTGCAAAGCCAAGGGCGGCGGTTCAAATCCGCCTTGCACCTGTGCCCAAATTGACGCACGTCGTGGTCAGCAGCCCGCTCGAGCAGTTCGCTGTTGATATTTTGGTAGGTCTAAGCTGGTACAGTGCCGCACCTGGAAAACTTAACGCACTGCCCCTAGTTACAAACATAAACGCGTTTATGCTTGTAGTTGGGGCCCTGATTATTCTGAGCTATCGTTACCTAGGTCTGAGGGGCGCGCGCGTGTCTGCGGGTCTCTTGCAAGGTTTTTTTGAAGTGGTGTACGGGTTTGTTGGCGGTTTGGTCAAGGAAAATACTTCTCTAAAAAACCCCGTACTAAAGGTTTTTACCCCTTATATCCTAGTGGTATTCTTGTTTATCCTAGGATCAAACTTTGCGGGAATGGCTCCCTACAGCTACACAGTGACAAGCTCTTTGATAAACACGTTTTCCCTGGCTTTGGCCACCTTTATTGGTATAAACGTTATAGGGGTTTGGCTCCATAAATCAGGTTTTTTGGGCTTATTTTTGCCCCCTGGCTGCCCTTTAGCTATAGGGCCCCTAATCATCCTTATAGAGACTGTATCGTACGGGGCTCGGGTGCTGAGCCTGTCCATACGGTTGTTTGCAAATATGATGGCTGGCCATACTCTTTTGGCCATACTTGCAGGGTTTGCCTGGCAAATGCTTTCATCGGGTGGGGTCTGGCTCATAGTGGTTGGGGGCCCCCTTCTCATCATCCTTGCGGTAAGCGGTCTTGAGATCGCGGTTGCCTTTTTGCAAACATACGTGTTTACGGTTCTTGTTTGCTTATACGTACGTGACGCAGCAGAGCTGCACTAGGAGATGTAGGCGGCTGTGGCTCAAAGGTAGAGCGCTAGGTTGTGAGTTTAGAGGTTGTGGGTTCAAGTCCCACCAGCTGCCCGTGCTTTCTTTGTGCGCGCTGGTGCCCTTCGCGGGTTTTTGACTGCTTTGTTTTACACGTATTTCCGAGAAACGCGGATTAAGTCCCCAAATTGTTGGTGCCGTAGCGAGCGCACTAACTGCGTTGATTGCTTTTAGCTTTTGGATTAAATTCACAAGTGTTGGCGCTGAGCTCGAACTGTACCGATTTACCGAAACGGCTAGCTGGTTTACAGGTCGTTGGGTTGAGTACACGCTCGGGGTCGACGGGCTTTCTATATTTTTCATCGCCCTCACCGCTGTCCTGACCGCGATGTGCTTGGCGTTTAGTGCGCGCTCTACCGCAAAAGAGGGCGGCCTATTTGTCGGCCTCTTTCTCCTCATGGAGGCTCTCCTAATTCTGGCTTTCTCGTCTCTTACCCTTCTCGGTTTTTACGTGTTCTTTGAGGCTACCCTTATCCCCATGTTCCTGATTGTAATTGTCTGGGGCTCTCGTTCTAGGAAAGTGCGCGCGGCCTACTACCTGTTTTATTACACCCTCTGCGGTTCTGTCCTAATCTTGTTTTGCATACTTTACCTGTACTCCGCCGCAGGATCAACTCACCCCCATCATATAGGGGCTTACAGCTTCCTTCCGACAGAGCAAGCTCTTTTATGGGGGGCTCTCTTTGTTGGCTTAGGTGTAAAGGTTCCGGTGATCCCATTCCATATCTGACTGCCTGAGGCTCACGTTGAGGCCCCTACAGGAGGGTCTGTTATGCTGGCGGGGCTTCTGCTTAAGCTGGGGGGCTACGGTTTTGTGCGGTTCGCTATACCCATGTTTGTTAAGGTCTCGTTCTACTTCGCCCCGCTTGTGTTGGTTGTTGGGTCCCTTAGCGTGGTGTACGGGTCGCTTACAACTCTGCGGCAAATTGACCTCAAAAAGATTATCGCGTATTCCTCGGTCGCCCACATGAATCTTGGCCTCCTTGGCTTATTCGCGTTAAACCCGCAGGCCCTTGGGGGCGGGCTAGCGCTAATGGTTGGCCATGGTCTTGTGTCGGGTGGGCTCTTTTTTGCAGTCGGGGTTTTGTACGACAGGCACCACACCCGGGCAGTTAGGTACTACGGAGGTTTGACCCAAGCCATGCCTGTGTTTTCGGGGGTCTTTTTGTTTTTGTCTCTCGCAAACATGGGCCTCCCCGGTACAAGCAACTTTATAGGTGAGGTGCTTGTATTTGTTGGCTTGTTGTGCCGCTCTCCCCTGTCTGCGGTGCTGGCTTCTGTGGGTATGGTTCTTGCTGCAGGCTACTCCCTTTGGTTGCACAACCGTGTCAACTTCGGTAGTCTAAAATTGCGCTATCTCAGGTCCGCTGTAGACCTGACGCGGGGAGAGTTGGGGGTTTGCGCGCTGCTGTGTGTGCTGTCGGCTCTGATGGGCGTGTACCCCGCCCCCGTATTGCGTGTGATGTGAGTTCCTGTCAGCTGAGCCTTAGGTGTCTAAGGTCGGGCTGACCCCTTGTGACTCTGTATGTCTAAGCAAAATCCCCAACTTTACTGGCACCGCCGGGTGCTTAAGTTTAACCCCGTTGACCCCTTATTTGGGTCGTGGTTTGTTATGAAATTTATAAATTGCCTGCCGTTAAAAAGCCGGCAAAAAAGAGTTACGCTAGCCTACTTGGTGCTATCGCGTCTCAAGCGTAAGTACCGGGTAGACCCTAGTTTTATTCTTGTCTTTTTGATCCAAGCCTACCGACCCCCCCTGTGGATTGTGTCCTACTCGTACGGGGTGAAAGAGCACAAGAGTCCGCGCCCTCTTCCGTTGATGAAGCAGTATAAGTACGGTTTGCGTTGGATTTTAAAGTCGGCCTTTCAGCGGTCTGAAAATTCTTTAGAAGATAGGTTGTACGCCGAGTTAGTCGATCTTGTGGAGCGGCGCTCAAAGGTGCTAAAGTGGCGCCAGGCCCTGTTAAAAGACATTTTCTATAATAGGTTTAACGTGCTCAATCGTCGTAGACGTTAATAAAAGGGTCGGGGGTGAGCCCCTCCCCCTTTCATGAATCACGCTAGAAAAGCAGCTTACGGTCGTCTTAAGGATGAAAAAAAAACCTTTCGTTCGGTAGGGTCGGAGTTACTGCACCGGCCCCGCGCTGATCTACGCGCTAGAGATACTAGCAAAGGTGCCGCCCTGTTTGTGGCTAAAACACTGCGATCCTTGGGAGCTCACTGTGCACTACATCCGCCCGCCAAGGTAGGCGGCACGTCTGCCACCCCTCTTGGGTTGGGATCAAAAAACTTGGCATTGTTATCTCCCCGTTACGAGCGCCTTTTTTCTGCAGGCTTTGCCTTTAAACAGGCCCTGAGTATGCGGCGTTACGAGCGGTTTTGGAAAAAAGGTGGATTGCCACAATATCAGGCCAGGGGTTTGGGGCGGTGGGCAAGTTGGCGGCGGCTTCGGCGTATGCGCCGTAGCATAAAGCGGGCTCTTCCTAGGCATAGCGCGCTGGCAAGGTTCTTGCTCCTTCGTAGGCATAGTCGACGGGCGATTCCTCGGGGTAGGCTTACTTTAAAGGGTTACACGGGTGGGCGCGCCTACCCTGTTTACGGGAGCTTCGGCCGTCTCCAAAGCGGGAAGGTTGGCCCCGCTTTCTGGGTTTTGGGCTTTAGGCGTGCCCTAAAGCGCGCACTTTTTTTAAGAACGTGGCCAGAGTCACCTGCGTTAGTGCTTCCGTTGGCCCTTAAAAGCGGGTTTCTATTAAAAGGCCGCCTTCGTTTGCAGCGCTTGTTAGACCCCTACCTCAGATCAGAGCTAACCGAATCGCAGGTGGCTGGCCGCCAGGCCAGCGGTCTATCTTCACCCGGCTTGCCCGGCTGGCTCAGTCGTTTTTTTAGGTATGACGCCTCTCGTTGGGGCCGTTGCTACGGGGTCCGCGAGCTATCTCACTCACGATTTGGGCGGAGGGCGGGGTACTTAGCCGAGTACAGCCGGCCTGCGGTACGCTATAAAAAAGGGGGGGTTATTTCTGATTCAGGGTGATGGTTAAGCCGGGGAGAGGTCCGGCAGCTGCTTAGGCTAGGGGCCCTGCGAACTTCGGCCCTTTACTCTCCAGATGGGCCGCGGTGGTCCACCTCCCGCTTGTTTAGCGTGCGCTTGTGTTACCAGTGTTGGGGGGTGCTGCGCTCTGGTAGCTCTTGAGTTTTTAAAAACGTAAAAAATGGTAGCTATTGAGTTTTTAAAAAGAATCTTGATTACCTAGGCCCCGACAGTGTTTGTGGTGCCCTTTCTTGGGCCCTTTACGGTTGGTCAAGGGCCTGAGTCAGTGGCGTTGTAGCCCGGGCGTTAGGGTTGTTAGGGCAGTGCGTTGCGGTAGCCTTCTGCGTAGTAGATACGTGCATAATGGTTTTCGTCTTTTTTTCGATAACGGCTCTCTTACTCCTCGGCCCAGTACTTGGTCTTGGCCTTTTCCACCTTATACTGCTGGCTGTCCTTCTCCGGTTATGGGTCAGTTTTCTTCGGTGAACCAACGGTGGTAAAGGCTCGGCCTAAGTGCTCACGTACTCTGAAGGGGCGCCGGGCTTACGGCCCGGATAAGCACGTCGCTTAACCCCTTGATGTCAATAGCCCAGCCTCATGTTTGAATTACTGTGGCCTTGCCTCCCGGTTTCTCGGCCCAGCCTAGTGCTACGGGTAGGGGTGACGCCCTCTTTTTAAAGGGGGGGTTTGGGATAGGGCGGTTAGCCCTCCCCCCTTCTAGCGTGCTAAGAGCCCAACGCGGACAGCTAGAGTTGGGCGTGCGTGTGGGTCAGGAAGGCGGCCTACTTGTTTTTAGCCAAAAAGTTCACGCCCGTCTAAATAAGTGCGTTGCCACCCTCGCTGGTTTCTCGGTTTCGGGGTTCAAGCTCGTTGGACGGGGTTACCGCGTTACGGCGTTTGCAGGCCGGCGGTGCTTGGTACTTGAGCTGGGTTGGTCAGGAAAAAAGGCAGTCCCGCTGCCTCTAAGCGTTAACCTCCGCATTATCACAAGGTACACTTTTGAGTTGCACGGTTTAGACCGGGGTGCGTTGCGTAGCATAAGCAGGCGTATTCGTCAGCTGCGCCCACCAAACGCCTATACCCAAAAAGGTATCTTTGTGGATGCGGAAGTGCTCCGGCCTAAGCAGGGTAAGGCCTCTCAGTACTAGGCCCGCTTTTATCAATGCGTCAGCCCTTGTGCCACTTTGTGTCAGCATTCAACCAAGCGTTGGAAAAGAAAAGACCTTCTTTTTCGTTTGCTTACTTTAGGCAGTTTGTCCCTCTTATGAGGGTGTTGGTCTCAGAAGGTTACGTGCAGTACTACACATTAGAGGGCCCCCGGGTTCGTGTTTACTTAAGGATGTCACAAGAGGGTCCTTTGCTCTCGAAGGTTAGGCTAGGCTCAACACCCGGGCGTAAGAAATACATAGGGTGGAAGGAGTCAAAAAAGGGGGTATTTTGTCAGCTGGCTCTTGTCGGCAGCGACGTCCAATCAAACCTTACAATGCCCCACCTGCGCCAGGGTGGTATTCTTTTACTTGAGGTTGCTTAGGCGGGTGTAGCTCAACGGTAGATCGCTCCACTCATGATGGGGAAGTTATGGGTTCGAATCCCATCACCCGCAGAGGCGTGGCTGAGCGGTCGAAGGCGCCTGCTTGCTAAGCAGTTACGGCTATGAGCCGTCGCAAGTTCGAATCTTGTCGCTTCTACGTGCTTTAAAACGGAGTATGGCCGAGCGGCCGAAGGCGGGGGCCTGTAAAGCCCTTTGGAGACACGCGTAAGTTCGAATCTTACTGCTCCCAGCAGCTTGGGTAGCTCAGTTGGCAGAGCGTTAGACTGAAAATCTAAAGGTCGGCGGTTCGAACCCGCCCTCAGGCGCTAAACCGTTCGTGTGCGCTTCCGCCTAGAAAGGGCGGCCCACCCGTGTACCCGTGCGTCTTAAGGAGGCTGGCTTGGTTCTCAGGTGGCGCAACAGGCGAGAAACAGCCCAAGAAAGATAAAAACACGCCCAGGAAACTGAAACATCTTAGTACCTGGAGAAAAAGAAACTTCGAGCCCGTTAGTAGTGGCGAGCGAACGCGGGGGCGTGCGAAAATCAGTTTGGAAAACTGTATCCCTGGGGGGTGATAGTCCCCGCAACAGATACCTAGTAAAGCGGTCGCTTGAAAAAAGAGGGCCCGCCCTCTAAAAACTTCGCCTGAGTTTCCGATAGCGTACAGTACTGTGAAGGAAAGCTGAAAGATCATCCTATAGGAGTTGAAATATCGAGCTAAAACCTTAGGAACCCCAACTATACTAGCGTACCTTTTGCATAATGGGCTGACAACTTAACGCCCGTGGCAAGTGTAAGCGTCGGACGCGTAGCGAAAGCAAGTCTTAAGGGGCCAAAAGCCGCGTGCGTTAGGCCCGAAACCGGGTGATCTACCCTTGAGCAGGCTGAAAGGTTACTAGAAGGCCCAACCCTAGTGTGTGGCAAAATACAGGGAAGACTTGTGGGTAGGGGTGAAAGGCCAATCAAACCCGGAGATAGCTGGTTCTCTGCGAAACCTATTTAGGTAGGGCGTTGCCGTGACAAGGGGTAGAGCTCTGGGCTGCAGACGGGGGCGAGGGCCTTACTGATGCAGCCTAAACTTCAAATACTGAGGCAGCAGCCAGACCGCGGGTGATAAGGCCCGCGGTCAAAAGGGAAACAGCCCAGACTGCAGGCTAAGGCCCGCTATTGGCTATAAGAAAAAAGGTAGAAACGGCTATAACCTCCCTAGTGATAGGCTTAGAAGCAGCCACTCATTAAAGAAATCGTTAAAGATCGTGGGACTAGCCTATACCTGCCGCAAATTAAGGACTCAGGCCAAGCTGATGCCGCAGTTACGGTAGCAGAGTGTGTGGTTTAGGCAGAAGCTTTTTTGTAGAGAAAAGTTAACTACTCCGCAGCAACACTGTTAGCATGAGTAACTAAAACTAACGTTAAACCGTTAGCACCGAAAGCCCGGGGTTTGCTGTTTTAGGACAGCCCTCTACAGCGTGATACGGTCCCTAAGGGGCGGCCTAAAAAGGCTGCCCGACGGCTGCTCTGGCTTCGAACCAGCCAAGGCTAAAAAAACACTAAACCGTACTAAACCAATGCAGGCGGGCAGGTTGAGCATACTCAGGTGGTTGGGTTAACAGCGCTTAAGGAACTCGGCAAATTGACCCTGTACCTTCGGAATGAGGGGTGCTCGCATTGGGGCGAGCCTAAAAACACAAGGGGGGGGCGACTGTTTACTAAAAACACAGAACTCTGCGAAATAGCAATATGACGTATAGGGTTTGACACCTGCCCGGTGCCATTGAGCAAAAGCAGGGTGTGCAAGCGCCCCGTATAAGCTTCGGTAAACGGCGGCTGTAACTCTGACGGTCCTAAGGTAGCGAAATTCCTTGGCGGGTAAGTTCCGTCCTGCATGAATGGTGTAACGACTTCCCCGCTGTCTCAAGCGCTGTCCCAGTGAAATTGAAATTCTTGTGAAGATGCAAGAAAGGCGTGGCTAGACGGAAAGACCCTGTGCACCTTTACTATAACCTTGTGTGCCCTTAAGCACGGCCTAGCTCAGCATAGGTGGGAGCTTTTTGTTAAGATTAGGCTTTAGTGAGATACCACCCTAGCCTGTGTTTGGGGGGGGGTTGTAAGGTTGGTAGTTTGGCTGGGGTGGCCGCCTCCTAAAAGGTAACGGGGGTGCGCAACGGTGGGTTCGACCCGATTTATCGGAGTAAGAGCGTAATGGTACAAGCCCGCCTGACTGCAAGATCGACAAATCAAGCAGGGACGTAAGTCGGCCATAATGACCCGGCGGTGCTGAGCGGAAAGGCCGCCGATCAACGGATAAAAGGTACGCCAGGGATAACAGGCTAATAACCCCTAAGAGACCAAATCGCCGGGGTTGCTTGGCACCTCGATGTCGGCTCATCACATCCTGGGGCTGTAGGCGGTCCCAAGGGTTCGGCTGTTCGCCGATTAAAGTGGTACGTGAGCTGGGTTTAGAACGTTGTGAAACAGTTCGGTCCCTATCTGCCACGCTAAGGGTTAAAAAGGGTTACCCCAGTACGGGAGGATCGGGTAACAGCAGCCAATGGTGGCCTGGTGTGGGTCTTTACCGCCCGCAACAGGGGAGCCACGCTGTATCGCATAACCGCTGAAATCATCTCAAGTGGGAAGGCCCCTTTACACAGCCCTAAGGCAGTAAAAGACTACTACATAGGCGCGCCTGTTTGAGTCGGCGACGAGTTGCAGGCTGTACTAACCGAGTTAGGGTATAGCCCGTTTGGTGGAAAGGCAGACACGCTAGCCTCAAAAGCTGGTCATTATCGGTTCAAGTCCGATAACGGGCAATGTGAAACCCCTTTGAGCCGCACGACGTTCTGCGGTGGCAACTGTCTAAAAAAGGTGCACTTATCCAGCTATGCCGTTTTTTGGCCGCTGGGCCGTCCTTAGGCCGTTGGGCTCAGTCCCGGTTAGGCCCTCTTTTATTTTGTGTAGGCCAAAAAAACCGCCGGCTTCGTTCTGTGTGCCTACTTAGCCTAAAGTCTCGCGGTGTTTTTCGTTTCGCCCGTGCTTCTCGGTCGCAGCTTAGGTGGCTTTGTTTAGCGGGCCTACTTCCGGGTGTTTCCAAGTCAGGCTAATGGCCACACGCAGGCAGATTGCTCAGGGTTGTCGAAAGAAAAAACCAAAAAAAAGCCTAAAAAAGGCGTTGGACGGCTGCCCTCAGAAAAGGGGCATTTGCGTTCGCGTCTTAACACGGAGCCCGAAAAAACCAAATTCTGCCAGGCGCAGGGTGGTTAAGGTTAGACTCTCCAATAAAAAACAGGTATTTGCGCATGTTCCGGGTGAGGGGCATAACCTTAGCCCTTTCTCAACCGTTCTCGTCCGGGGAGGTAACGTTAAGGACCTGCCCGGCGTACGCTACCGGGTTATTCGCGGGGTACGGGACCTAGAGCCTGTGTATCTGCGGATGAACGGTCGCTCTAAGTACGGTACTAAAAAACTTGCGAAATAACCGGGCTTAAGGCGCGTGGTCAGCTTATTTTGCGGGGTAGTTCTTGCAAACATACGCAAAGTGTAGGCACTGTCCTTTGGGGTCCGCCCCTGTCCCGAGTTAGCGAACTACAGGAATAGATAACTGGGTTTGATCCTGGCTCAGAATGAACGCTAGGGGTATGCATGACACATGCGAGTCGACAGTTGTGGCGGACGGGTGAGTATAGCAGGCAGGTTGCCTAACAGTCCAGAAAAAATTCTGGATAAGCCCTTGGGCTAAAAGATTGATCGCTGTTAGATACGTCTGCGTAGGATTAGGTAGTCGTAAAGAGCCGATGATCCTTAGCTGATCTGGGAAGGATGCACAGCCACATTGGAACTGAGACAAGGTCCAAGCTCCGTAGGAGGCAGCAGTGAGGAATATTGGGCAATGGGCGACAGCCTGACCCAGCAATATCCCGTGATCGAAGAAGGCTACGGTCGTAAAGGTATGTGGGTGGTGAAGATGATGACGGTAGCTGCCCAAAAAGTCCCGGCTAACTCCGTGCCAGCAGCCGCGGTAATACGGGGGGGGGCAAGTGTTATTCGCAATGACTGGGCGTAAAGCGTACGTAGGCCGTTTGTATTAAGCTTTAGGTGAAAGGCTAGGGCACAACCTTAGTGTATCCTACAGCATAACAAACTTGAGTTGGGCAGGGGGGGGGTAGAATTTTCAGGGGAGGGGTAGAATCCACGGATACTGAAAGGAATGCCAAAGGCGAAGGCAGCCCCCTGGGCCCAACTGACGCTAAAGTACGGAAGCGTAGGTAGCAAATAGGATTAGATACCCTAGTAGTCTACGCCGTCAACGATGGGTATTGGCAGCTGCGCTGCTAAGCTAACGCGTTAAATACCCCGCCTGGGGAGTACGGTCGCAAGATTAAAACTTAAAGGAATTGACGGGAACCCGCACCAGCGGTGGGGCATGCGGTTTAATCCGATACTACGCGTAAAAGCTTACCAGCTCTTGTACAAACAGGTGTTGCATGGCTGTCGTCAGCCCGTGTCGTAAGATGTTTGGTTAACTCCTTTAACGGGCGTAACCCTTACCCGTCCCGGGGACCGCTATTAAAGCAATAGAGGAAGATAAGGACCACGCCAAGTCGTCATGGCCCTCATGAGCTGGGCTACACATGTGTCACAAAGCCGCACACAACGAGATGCGATGAGGCGACTCGGAGCAACCTTTAACGTGCGGCCTAGTTCGGATTGTTCCCTGAAACTCGGGAGCATAAAGGCGTAATCGCTAGTAATCGCGTATCATTACGGCGCGGTGAATAGGAGTCCGGGTTTTGTACACACCGCCCGTCACGCGCGGAAAGCCGGCTTTGCCCGAAGAGTTTTGAGAAATGTGTGGTACCGTTGCACATACTCGAGCTTTACGGTGGGGTTGGTGATCGGGGTGAAGTCGTAACAAGGTAGCTGTAGGGGAACCTGTAGCTGGAGAAAAGCCAAGGTCAAATGGTGGGGTAAGCCAGTTCGAATCTGGTACCATTAATGGGAAAACGTACAAACGCTATAGCGTTGCGCCTAGCCAGCCGTCAGCGGTGGCAGTCTGAGGCAAGTAGGTCCGACCACCTTAAAAAGGCCGATCCGCGCTTCAGCCAAAAGTTAACCTTTGCGCTAAAACGGTCGCTCTGGCAATTTAAAGTTGAGCTGTTACACACTCTTGTGCTTAGGCCCAGCTTTGCCTGCCAGGTTTACGCGTTTGTCTGCGGCCCCCTACCCCTTTCGCGGCGGGTGTTCTTAGGTTGGCGAATTCGGGCCCTTTTTGGCAAACTAGTGCGCCTCCGTTTATACGACGTTAGGCGGTACTTCAAGCGCAAGAGCCGACGTACCCGTCCAATAGAGTCTTTTCTGATCCGGTACCGCTGGTACAAGGATAACGCATTTTTTCACGCAACCTCTGTATATTGCCAATTTGGCTTTGTTTTGCGTAGCGCAGACGCCTTGTGTGCGGTTGTTGTCCGGTTGTTACGAAAACACAACAGGCATTGGGTCGCGTTTAAATTCTTAAAGCTAATAGGGGACTCGTACTACAATAAGAGCAAGGCTGACGTGGGTGGGGGTTTGTACGGCCTTCTTGTGCAGGTGTCTGGCAAGATAAATGGCCGGCCCCGCAAAAAAAAGCGGGTATTTCGGTGGGGTACCATGCCTTTGCAGACTATAAGCAGGGATATAGACTACTCATATAGGGCGGTGACCACCAAGTTTGGTGTATTTGGGGTAAAGGTCTGGGTTAACCGTGCTAAATCGCGGGCCCCCGTAACGTAAAATGCATGCGGCTTCGTATAACGCGGATGGAACATACTCTATATGGTACGATTTACTTGGGCAAACTCTTTTTACACTCTTGTTTACCGTTTGGTTGTTAGTGGCAGTGGCGCTCTTCACCCTATTTGAGCGCAAGGTTATGGCCTCAATTCAACGCCGTCAGGGGCCTAACGTAGTGGGGCCCTGAGGCCTACTCCAGCCGGCTGCAGACGGCTTGAAGCTTTTCGCAAAAGAGGTCGTCGTTCCTGCTAACGCCAACACGCTTTTGTTTGTTATTAGCCCTTACGTTACCTTTGTTTCTAGCCTTTTAGGTTGGGGGGTAGTGCCCTTTGGCCCGTCTAGCGTATTGGCTGACGTTTCTTTTTCGCTGCTCTACGTGCTTGCTGTTTCCTCGGTCGGGGTCTACGGTATCCTTCTGTCGGGTTGGGCTAGTAACTCTAAGTACGCGCTCATGGGCGCAGTGAGGTCCGGGGCTCAGATGGTGTCGTACGAGGTCGTACTGGGCTTTTGCGTGACAGCCGTAGTTCTAAAAGCTGGCAGCCTAAGTTTGTTAGACATTGTTAACGACCAGGCCCTTGGTGGCTGCTGAAACTGGTCTCTTATGCCAGTTATATGTGTATTTTTTTTTGTGTCGATGCTGGCTGAGACGAACCGCGCTCCCTTTGACCTGCCAGAAGCGGAAGCCGAGCTAGTGTCTGGTTACAACCTAGAGTACTCCTCCATGACTTTTGCTCTGTTCTTTCTGGGGGAGTACTCAAACATGCTCTTAATGTCTGCCTTATGGGTGTCTTTGTTCTTCGGGGGGTGGGGTTCTCCCTGGGGTTCTGGCTCGGACGGCTGGGGCTTCCTGCCCTGCGAGGCTTGGTTCGGTATTAAGGTAGCGATTTCGGCGTACCTGTTTGTGCTTACCCGCGCTATCCTACCCCGGGCAAGGTACGACATGCTTGTTAAGCTCTGCTGGGGCCTGCTTACCCCCCTAAGTGTCTCTCTCTTGTTGCTTTACCTAAAACTTTACGCCGACGCGTGCGGTCTGGGCTACGGCGAGTTGCCCTCGCAGTCTCACGGGCACGAGCTGGGCCGCCTCGCCCTTTTTAGCCTGTACTCTTCTGTACCTACATCTTTGCCATAGGCGGCCCCATAGCGGCCGTACGGCTGAGGTAGGGTGCGGCACGCCGCCGCCTCTGCCCGTGAACGTCATACTGTTCGCTAAGCTACTGGGGGGTGGGCTTGCCACCATCTCCATAGCCGGATCTGGAGTAGGGATCGGTGTCGTGTTCGGGTCTCTCATCATAGGACTATCGCGCAACCCCGGCGAGAAGCAGCAGATGTTTATTTACGCCATCCTGGGCTTCGCCCTCTCGGAGGCGGTCGCCCTCTTCGGGCTGATGATGGCCTTCCTCATCCTGTTCGCCTTCTAGGGGCTGAGTAGGTCAGAGGTAGGGTTCGAGCAAAAAGGCCGGGCTTATCAGCCGACATGCTTAAGTACGGGGTTCATTTTTGTAGTCCGAGTAGGCCCGAGATCAAGGCCGCGTTAAAAACGTTGCACGCGGAGCTAGTCATAAGCCGTGACTGGGCCTTAGCGCTAGGCCGGTTGTCCGGCCGGCCGCCCTTTGTGGTTATGGGCCCACAACCTTGGGCCCACCATTCCTGGCGCAAGGTTGTCAGCAAGCGTGTGGGCCTTATCCGGTCTCCTTTTGTCTTTAAAAAATCTGGTGAGGCCTTTTTTATCCGCTACTATCAAGTAACCCTAGACGTGCGCCTGTTTAGCCAGTCCCCCCTCCTTGTTTACAGGCCCCAAGGGGTACTTCGCTTTGCGTTACGGCAGAGCGGGCGCCCGTTTGCCTTTAACAACGTGGACGTGCGTATTACCACTCGTACCCAACCCTTTGTCCCTGAGTAGGTATCACTCGTGCGTATTGCGTACGTTATCCGCGTCTAAATTTTTCAGCCTAGCCCACCCAAAAATGAGCCGGCTCTGCTCGACGAGCCTCGTTTTACGGTTAAGGCAAGACAGTCCATTGGCTCTGGCGTCTCTTGCCGCTTTTTTAGCAGGGGTAACAGGGCGTAAGCCAGGAGTCCTGCATCGGTGGAACAAGCGCTCCCGTAGGAAAGTAGTCGCGGGAGGATGTGTTCGGCTAGTTAGTGCTCAGTGCTGGCACTTTATAGGAGCCTTAAAATACCTGGTGCTCACCGAAGCGGCGGACTTTAGGGGTCTTCAGGTAAGTGCGGTCGACAACCGTACGATAAACCTGAATCTCAAGCCTTTGCTCGCATTTTACGGTACCCAGCGGGCCGCTAACCTAGGATTCGTCCGCTTTGGGGAGCTGGATCCCGTAATATTCGCCCAAGTTGGGTTTGAGTCCCCAAAAATCGGGGGCTTTGTTCTAGGGGGGTGCGCGTTGCCTGTCTGAGACTAGATACTTCCCGCCCTGACTATAAGAATGTACGGCTTAGTTGGTGTAATGCCGCTTATAAACTCTGCTCTATCTGGCCTCTTCGGATGGTACGTAGGTCGAGAGGGGTGCGCGTTGCTGTCGGTAGTGTTTATGTGCGCTACAGCAGCTTTATCGTGGGCAAGCCTGGTTGAGACCGCCCTCCAGGGGAGTTTCTTCCACGTGGCCATGTTTACTTGGTTTAGGTTGGGCCCTTTTGATGCCAGCTGGTCCTTTTTATTTGACGCCCTTTCTTCGGGCATGCTAGTCGTAATTACCTCGGTGTCCGCCTTAGTTCACGTCTACTCTATCGAGTACATGGGAGAGGACCCCCACCTTTGCCGGTTCTTATCCTACCTGTCCCTATTCACCTTCTGCATGGTTATGCTTGTTACCGCGGACAACTTTGTTCAGCTCTTTTTTGGGTGAGAGGGGGTTGGCCTGTGCTCGTACCTACTTATCAGCTTTTGATTCACCCGCCCTAGTGCGCCTAAGGCTGCCCTTAAGGCCGTTATTGTTAACCGGGTGGCTGACGTGTTTATAGTGCTGGGTATAGGGGTATGCTTTGCGTGCTTCG
>JACLAD010008270.1_pt1 | contig 23656 bp, 19 predicted proteins | sample 8027901 | NCBI WGS metagenome assembly JACLAD01 (sample SAMN15725071, study PRJNA655200) | protist metagenome | isolation source: fluorescence activated cell sorting (FACS) single amplified genomes of... | place: Spain: Blaines Bay Microbial Observatory, Mediterranean Sea | collected 2016-07-05 | reverse complement strand
TAAGAATAGAGTTTTCATCTCTGAGATTTCTAGCTGAGATAAGTTGTCCAACTTTTAAATTTTCACTATCGCCAGAATCTTCTACAACCTTAACACCATATAAATTATCATTTTGAGAAATAAACTCATCTTTATAAGTTAATTGGTCTTCTAAAAATAATGTGTCACCTGGATCAATTATTTTAACTTTTCTCATCATTTGTCTAACTACAACTTCAAAGTGTTTATCATTAATCTTAACACCTTGGAGTCTATAAACTTCTTGAACTTCGTTAACAAGATATTGTTGAACAGCAGAAGGTCCTTTAATATTTAAAATATCATTAGGAGTAATTGAACCATCAGATAAAGGCATACCAGCTTTTATAAAGTCATTTTCCTGAACAAGAATTTGATTTGAAAGTTTAACAAGATATTTCCTTATATCTCCAAATTTTGATTCTACAATAATTTCCCTATTACCTCTTTTAATTTTACCAAAAGCAACAACTCCATCTATCTCAGAAACAACAGCGGGATTTGAAGGGTTTCTTGCTTCAAATAATTCAGTAACTCGAGGTAGACCTCCAGTAATATCACCCGACTTTGCAGATTTTCTAGGAATTTTAACTAAAATCTTTCCTTTTTCAATAGACTGATCTTCATCAACAATAATATGAGCACCTACTGGAAGGTTGTATGATCTAATAGTTACTCCTTTTTTATCTTGAATAAGAAGTGTTGGGATAAGTTTTTTATCTCTAGAATCTGTAATAACTTTTTCTTTAAAACCAGTCTGCTCATCAATCTCAACCTGATAAGTCTTTCCAATTTCAATGTTTTCATAAATAATCTTACCTGAGAATTCTGAAACAATAACCCCATTGAACGGATCCCACTGACAAATTATATCTCCTTTAGATAATTTCTGTCCATTTTTTATGTTAAGATAGGATCCATAAGGTATATTCTTTGTACTTAAAATATTCCTAGTTTTAGAATCCAATATTTTTATTTCTGAAGTACGAGAAATAACAATGTTTGATAGATTTCCTTCATTGTCTTTAGTTTTAACAACTTTTAAGTCTTCAATTTCAGCAATTCCGTCAAATCTTGAAATTAATGAGTTTTCTTCAGAAATATTACCAGCAACACCACCGACATGGAAAGTTCTTAAAGTTAGCTGTGTTCCAGGTTCACCAATTGATTGAGCAGCAACAACTCCAACTGCTTCACCTATTTGAACAGGTTTTGATGTAGCAAGGTTTCTTCCATAACATTTTGCACAAATACCTCGTTTTGTCTCACATGTTAAAGGAGACCTTACTTCAACTGAAGTAATTAAAGAGGATTCTATTTTACTAATATAATCTTCAGTAATTAAATCTCCACCTTCAACAATAATTTCATTTGATGATGGGTCCACTATATCGTTAAGAGCAACTCTACCAAGAATTCTCTCGCCTAAGGTTTCAACTACCTCCTCATTCTTTTTTAGTGCTGTAACTTCAATTCCTCTTAATGTACTACAGTCAAATTCATTAACAATCACATCTTGAGATACATCGACTAGTCTTCTGGTTAAATAACCAGCATCTGCAGTTTTTAATGCGGTATCAGCAAGACCTTTTCTTGCACCATGAGTTGAAATGAAGTATTCTAGAATTGACAATCCTTCCTTAAAGTTTGATAAAATTGGATTTTCAATTATTTCTCCACCTCCAATATTTGACTTTTTAGGTTTAGCCATCAGACCTCTCATTCCTGTTAATTGTCTAATTTGCTCTTTAGATCCTCTTGCTCCAGAGTCAAGCATCATATAAACAGAATTAAATCCTTGTTGATCTTCACTAATCTGTTTCATAGCCAGCTCAGTTAATGTTGCATTAGCGGAAGTCCACACATCTATCACTTGATTATATCTCTCATTATTAGTAATTAGACCCATATTATAGTTGCCTATAATTCCATCTACCTGACTATTTGCATCATTTATAAGATTTTGTTTTTGTTCTGGAATAATAATATCTCCTAAACTGAAAGATAAACCACCTCTAAATGCAAAGGTATATCCAAGATCTTTAATTTTATCAAGGAAGTCAGCAGTTTCAGGAACACTAGTTACATGCAGAATTTGACCTATAATTTCTCTCAAATTCTTTTTTGTAAGAACCTCGTTAAAATAGCCAGCCTTTTTTGGAACAACTTCGTTAAAGAAAATTCTTCCAGGAGTAGTTTCAATAATTTCATATGAATCATCAGATTCTGATGTTTGAACTTTACACTTAATAATAGCATTAAGATCAACAATTTTCTCATTGTAAGCCATATTGACCTCTTCAGAAGAATAAAATGTCAACCCTTCACCTTTCAATTTTAACGACTCAGATGATTTCCTGGACTTAGTCATATAATATAATCCTAAAACCATATCTTGAGACGGAACAGTAATAGGAGAACCATTTGCTGGATTTAGAATATTATGTGATCCTAACATCAACAACTGGGCCTCAAGAATAGCTTCTGGACCAAGAGGAAGATGAACTGCCATTTGATCACCATCAAAGTCTGCATTAAAAGCAGTACAAGTTAGAGGATGAAGCTGAATAGCCTTTCCTTCAATAAGTTTTGGTTGAAATGCTTGAATACCAAGCCTATGAAGGGTTGGTGCTCTGTTTAGCAAAACAGGATGACCTTTTAAAACATTCTCTAATATATCCCAAACCACAGGTTCTCTTCTATCGATAATTTTTTTCGCTGACTTAACAGTTTTTACTATACCTCTTTCTATAAGTTTCCTTATAATAAATGGCTTATATAACTCAGCCGCCATATCTTTTGGTAATCCACATTCATACAATCTGAGCTCAGGTCCAACTACAATAACAGACCTTGCAGAGTAGTCTACTCTTTTTCCAAGAAGATTCTGTCTAAAACGACCTTGTTTTCCTTTAAGTGAGTCTGACAAAGACTTTAATGGCCTATTAGATTCAGTTTTAACCGCTGAAGATTTTCTAGTGTTGTCAAATAATGAATCAACAGATTCTTGAAGCATCCTTTTTTCATTTCTTAAAATTACTTCAGGAGCTTTAATTTCAACTAACCTTTTCAATCTGTTATTTCTTATTATAACTCTTCTATACAAATCATTTAAGTCCGATGTAGCAAACCTTCCTCCATCAAGAGGAACTAAAGGTCTCAACTCTGGCGGAATTACTGGAATCACCTTCACTACCATCCACTCTGGTAGATTTTCTTTTCTTTCGTTACCTTCCCTAAATGACTCAACAACTTGTAATCTTTTAAGTGCCTCTGTTTTTCTTTGCTTTGAGGTCTCAGTATTTGCTTTATGTCTTAACTCATATGAAAGCTCTTCTAAATCAATTCTTGAAAGTAATTCGATTAAACACTCGGCTCCCATCTTAGCAATAAACTTTCTCTCATCTGAATCATCTAAGAATTGATTATCTGCAGGGAGAGTCTCCATTATATTTAAGTATTCTTCTTCCGTAAGAAAATCCATTTTATTTACAAGTTCACCTTCAGAATTTTTTGCTTCCCCTGGTTGAATAACAACATATCTTTCATAATATATTATCATATCAAGCTTTTTGGATGGTAACCCCAATAAGTAACCTATTTTGTTAGGCAAAGATTTAAAATACCATATATGAGCAACTGGAACAACTAAGTTAATATGACCCACTCTGTCTCTACGAACTTTCTTTTCAGTTACTTCGACTCCACATCTATCACAAACTATTCCCTTATATCTTATTCTTTTATATTTACCACATGCACATTCATAATCTTTTACAGGTCCAAAAATTCTTTCACAAAAAAGCCCATCTCTTTCAGGTTTATGTGTTCTGTAATTAATTGTTTCTGGCTTGAGAACTTCTCCTCTAGAGTTTCCAAGAATTACTTCAGGAGAAGAAAGACCAATTGAAATGGTATTAAATCTCTGTTGTGTCAATATTTCGTTATTTTTTGCCATTTTAAAATTTATAAATTATTTATCTTCTAATCTTATATCTAGTCCAAGCCCTTTTAACTCATGCATCAGTACATTAAATGATTCAGGAAGACCAGGCTCAGGTAGGTTTTCACCTTTTACAATTGATTCATAGGCTTTTGCTCTACCTATTACATCATCTGATTTGATAGTTAAAATTTCTTGAAGTGCGCTTGAAGCGCCATATGCTTCTAAGGCCCAAACTTCCATCTCTCCGAATCTTTGACCACCAAATTGAGCTTTACCACCAAGAGGTTGCTGAGTAATTAAACTATAAGGACCAATAGATCTTGAATGCATCTTATCATCAACCATATGACCAAGTTTCAGCATGTAAATAACACCAACAGTAGCGGCTTGATCAAATTTTTCACCAGTTCCACCATCGTATAGGTATGTATGTCCAAATCTTGGAACACCTGCCTCGTCAGTAAGAGAATTAATTTCATCTAAAGTAGCTCCGTCAAAAATTGGAGTTGAAAACTTTCTTCCAAGTTGTTTACCTGCCCATCCTAAAACAGTTTCATAGATTTGACCTATATTCATCCTAGAGGGAACACCAAGTGGATTTAAAACGATGTCAACAGGAGTTCCATCTTCCAAGAAAGGCATATCTTCTTGCCTTACAATTCTTGCGACAATACCTTTATTACCATGCCTACCAGCCATTTTATCTCCAACTTTAAGTTTTCTTTTCTTAGCTATATAAACCTTAGCTAGTTTTTTTATACCTGGAGGAAGTTCATCTCCAACGCTAATAGTAAACTTTTCTCTTCTTAAAGAACCTTGGATATCATTTTCTTGAATTCGATAATTATGAAGTAATGTTGAAACTAATGTATTTAAATCATCAGAAGTAGTCCATACACCCTTAGTAAGATGGGTGTAATCATCTACACTAGACAACATTTTATTTGAAAATTTCTTTCCCTTTAATAAAACTTCATCACCTAAATCATTAAATACTCCTTGACAAGTTTTTCCATTTACAACTGATGAAAGTTTGTTGACTAATTTTAATCTTAAATCTTCAAGAATTTTTTCATATTTAGTTTCGAGTAACTCAAGATCAACTTTATCTTGAGATCTTCTTCTTTTATCTTTAAAAGATCTAATAAATAGCTTCTTGTCAATAACTATTCCATTAAGTGATGGTGGGGCTTTTAAAGAAGCATCTTTAACATCTCCTGCTTTATCACCAAATATTGCTCTTAGCAGTTTTTCTTCTGGAGTTGGATCTGATTCACCCTTAGGAGTAATTTTTCCAATTAAAATGTCTCCGGCTGTTACATCAGCACCAATTCTTATCATTCCGTTTTCATCTAACTCTTTTGTTGCTTCCTCACTAACATTTGGAATGTCATCAGTTAATTCCTCTGTACCAAGTTTTGTATCCCTTACATCTAGTGAGTATTCATCAATATGAATGGAAGTAAATATATCTTCTCTTACAACTTTCTCTGATATAACAATAGCATCTTCAAAGTTATATCCTTTCCATGGCATAAATGCTACTTTAAGATTTCTTCCAAGAGCTAATTCTCCTTTTTGAGTTGCGTAACCTTCACATAGTACTTGTCCTTTAGAAACTTGATCGCCTTTATTGACAATTGGTTTTAAATTTATACATGTACCTTGATTTGTTTTTTGGAATTTAACCAAGTCATAAACTTTCGTATCATCATCAAAACTTAATAATCTCTCTTCAGTTGAGAGTTTATACTTTATTATAATTTTTTTAGAGTCAACGTAATCTACAACTCCGTCTCTTTCAGCATTTACTAATACTCTGGAATCTGTTGCAACAGATTTTTCAAGACCAGTACCAACAATGGGAGACTCAGGCTTCAAAAGTGGAACTGCCTGACGCATCATATTAGATCCCATTAGCGCACGGTTCGCATCATCATGCTCTAAGAATGGAATTAAAGAGGCTGAAATTGAAGCTATTTGATTTGGAGCTATATCTGTATAATTTATATTATCAGGAGTTACAACAGGAAAGTCTGCTTGATCTCTAGCTATAACTTTTTTAGATTTAATTTTACCTGACTTATCATAGTCAATGTTAGCTTGAGCAATTAATTTATTTTCTTCTTCTTCGGCTGATAAGTATTTAATATTTTTTAGATCAATTTTTCCATTTTTCACTTCTCTATAAGGAGTTTCAATAAAACCAAGATTATTAACCCTTGCGTAAACAGATAATGAAGATATAAGACCAATATTTGGGCCTTCAGGAGTTTCAATCGGACAAAGTCTTCCGTAATGAGTGTAATGAACATCTCTTACTTCAAAACCCGCTCTTTCTCTAGATAACCCACCAGGACCTAGAGCAGACAATCTTCTTTTATGAGTTATCTCAGCTAATGGATTTGTCTGGTCCATAAATTGAGAAAGTTGATTTGTTCCAAAAAAAGTATTTATTACTGATGATAAAGTTTTTGCATTAATAAGATCAATAGGTGTAAATACTTCATTGTCTCGAACATTCATTCTCTCTCTAATTGTTCTTGCCATTCTTGCTAAACCAACACCAAATTGTGAAGATAGTTGTTCACCTACAGTCCTAACTCTTCTATTAGATAAATGATCAATATCGTCGATTTCAGCTTTTGAATTGATTAATTCAATCAGATATTTAATTATGGTAGTAATATCAAGTCTTGTTAGGGTTCTTTCCTCCATATCAACATCAAGATTTAACTTCTTGTTCATTCTATATCTACCAACTTCACCTAGGTTGTATCTTTGGTCAGAAAAGAATAATTTATCAATAATCCCTCTTGCAGTTTCTTCATCTGGTGGCTCAGCATTTCTTAGTTGTCTGTAAATATACTCTACAGCTTCTTTTTCGGTATTTGTCTGATCTTTTTGTAATGTATTATAAATGATTGCATAATCTGAATTCTGAGAGTCTTCTTTGTGAATTAAAATTGTTTTAACGCCGGCATCAATTATCTGTTCAATATGATCCTTATCTATTTCAGTATCTCTATCAATTATAATTTCATTTCTTTCTATTGAAATAACTTCACCTGTATCCTCATCAACGAAGTCCTCAAACCATGTTCTTAGAACTCTTGCAGCTAATTTTCTGTTTAATGCTTTTTTTAGACCAGCTTTAGATACTTTTATTTCCTCAGCTAAATCAAAAATTTCAAGAATCTCTTTATCACCTTGATATCCAATAGCTCTAAAGAGTGTAGTTACAGGTAATTTCTTCTTTCTATCAATGTATGCATACATTACATTATTAATATCTGTAGCAAATTCAATCCACGACCCTTTGAAAGGGATTACTCTTGCTGAATAAAGTTTAGTTCCATTAGCATGGAAAGATTGTCCAAAGAATACACCAGGAGATCTATGCAACTGAGATACAACCACTCTTTCAGCACCATTAATAATAAAGGTACCGCTTGGGGTCATATATGGAATAGAACCTAAAAAAACATCTTGAACAATTGTTTCAAAATCTTCGTGTTCAGCATCAGTGCAATATAATTTTAATCGTGCCTTAAGAGGAACAGAGTAACTCAAACCTCTCTGTATACATTCTTGCATTGAATACCTAGGAGGATCAACAAAATAGTCTAAAAACTCTAGAACAAACTGATTTCTTGCATCAGTTATAGGAAAGTTCTCTTTAAAAGTATTAAATAAACCTTCTTCAACTCTCTCGTCAGATTTAGTCTCAAGTTGAAAAAAATCTTGAAATGATTTAATTTGAATATCTAAAAAATCAGTTTCAACATTTACAGTTTTGGTATCAGAAAAATTTGTTCTTAATTTATTATCAGTCATATTTTAGAGTTTAATTCAAACAAGGGTAGGCCTTTAGATATTTTTCTAAAAGCCTTAAAATGATATTATTTTAACTTACTTAAGTTCAACCTCAGCACCAGCTTCTTCAAGTGATTTCTTTAGTCCTTCAGCATCGTCTTTTGATACTGCTTCCTTAATTGAACTTGGAGTATTATCAACAAGATCTTTAGCTTCTTTAAGCCCTAATCCTGTTAACTCCTTGACCAATTTAACTACTGCTAGTTTTGAACCACCAGCTGCTTTTAAAACAACATCATATTCTGATTTTGCTTCAGCTGTGTCTTCTCCACCAGCACCAGGACCTGCTGCTACCGCTACTGCTGCTGCTGCTGCAGGTTCGATACCATATTCATCTTTAAGAATATCAGCAAGTTCGTTAACTTCTTTAACTGTTAAACCAACTAACTGTTCTGCGACTTTTTTTAGATCTGCCATTTTTAGAGTTTTTAATTATTAATTATTGTTTCACTTAACTTTTTATTCAGATTCATCATTAGATTCATCCTCAGAGGTTTGCTCCTCTGGTTTATCAGTTTCTTCATTCTTAACTTCATCTACAGCTGGTTCCTCAGACTTAACTTCATCTACAGCTGGTTCCTCAGACTTAACTTCATCTACAGCTGGTTCCTCAGACTTAACTTCATCTACAGGTTTTTCACTTAATGTTTTTACTAAACCAGCTATTTTACCGCTACTTGATTTAAGTGCAGAAATAACATTCTTAGCTGGCGATTGAAGAAGTGTAATAATTTCGCCTATGACTTCCTCTTTGGATTTCAAATTAAATAATGCTTCAATATGATTATCACCTACATAAATAGCCTCATCAACAAAAGCACCTTTTAAAATTGGCTTATCTCCATCTTTTCTAAATTTTTTGATAACCTTAGCTGGACTATTACCAACTTTTGATAACATTATAGTTGTATTTCCTTTCAATAAATCTTTAAGTTCTCCAAATTCGTTATCAGATTCACTCATAGCTCTTTCAAGAAAAGTATTTTTTACAACTGAAAGTTTAACGTCAGAATTAAAACATTCTCTTCTAAGTTTACTTGTTTGAACAGCATCAAGTCCAGCTATGTCAGTCAAATAAATTGACTTATAATTAGCAAGTTGACTTTTCAACTCCTCTACAACTTTAACTTTATCTTGTTTATTCATCTTAAGTATTATTCAAATTTAGATTCAATTGCAATACCAGGGCTCATAGTACTTGACATAGAAATGCTTCTTATGTAGGTACCCTTAGAACCTGAAGGCTTTAATTTCACTATTGTTTTTATAAGCTCATTGGCATTATCTTTAATCATTTCTGATGAAAAAGACACCTTGCCAACCGAAGCATGAATAATTCCAGTTTTATCAACCTTGAAATCAATTTTACCAGCTTTTATATCACTAACTGCTTTTGCAATATCCATAGTTACTGTTCCAGTTTTAGGATTTGGCATCAACCCCCTTGGACCTAAAACTTTTCCTAATGGACCTAATTTCCCCATTACACTAGGCATTGTAACAATAACGTCTACATCAACCCAGCCTTTTTTAATTTTTTCAATATAATCATCAAGCCCTATTAAATCAGCTCCAGCCTTTTTTGCTTCATCTTCTTTATCTGGTGTGACTAAAGCAAGCAATTTTAAGGATTTTCCAGTTCCGTGTGGAAGCGATACAACTCCCCTAACCATTTCATTTGCTTTTTTAGGATCAACTCCTAATCTAATAGCCAAATCTACAGAAGAATCAAATTTAGATGTTGTAATTTCTTTAACAAGCGAAGAAGCTTCATCTAATGTATATGACTTATCTGAATCTATCTTTTCAATTGAAATCTTTCTATTCTTAGTTAGTTTTACCATAATTATTTAACTGGAGGTTCGCCTCCGTTTACTTTAATACCCATTGATCTTGCTGTACCAGCCACCATTTTCATCGCAGAATCTACTGTGAAAGCGTTTAGATCAACCATTTTATCTTCTGCTATTTTCTTTACTTGATCCCATGAAACAGTTGCAACCTTTTCTCTATTTGGTTCTCCCGATCCTTTTTTCTTTTTTGCAGCTTCAAGTAACTGGACAGCTGCAGGTGGAGTTTTAATAATAAAATCAAAGCTTTTATCTTTAAATACACTAACTACTACTGGTAAAATTTTTCCAGGTTTATCTTGACTTCTAGAATTAAACTGCTTACAAAATTCCATAATATTAACACCAGCTGCACCTAATGCAGGTCCAACAGGAGGAGACGGATTAGCTGCTCCACCTCTAATTTGTAATTTTAAAACCTTATCTACTTCCTTTGCCATAGTTATAATTTTTCAACTTGCATGTAACTTAGTTCTAATGGAGTTTTTCGTCCAAAGATTTTAACCATTACCTCAAGCTTTCTTTTCTCTTCGTTTACATTATCTATCGATCCTGTGAATCCATTAAATGGACCATCAATTACTTTAACACTTTCACCTAAAGTAAAAGGAATATTTATTTGTTCCCCAGAAATAGCAAGCTCATCTACCTTTCCTAACATTCTATTAACTTCAGTTTGTCTTAACGGAACTGGCTCACCTCCTTTTGTTTCTCCTAAAAAGCCTAAAACATTTGAAACAGATTTGATTACATGTAAAATTTCACCTGAAATATCAGCCTTCATCATAATATAACCAGGGAAATAAGTTTTTTCTTTTGAAATCTTTTTGCCTTTTCTTATCTGAATAACTTTTTCGGTAGGAACAAGCATCTCTTCAATCTGTTTGTCAAGCGAAACTCTAGATAATTCAGTCAATATATAATCTTTAATTTTGACCTCTTGGCCAGTCACCACTCTAACTACATACCATTTTTTTTCAGCTACTTCCATCATCTATCCAATTAAATTAAAATAAAGTTTAACAATTCTTGAAAGAACTGAATCAGCTCCCCATATAACTAATGAGAATATCACTGAAAAAACTATCACAATAGCGGATAGGTTTAGCAATTCTGAGCGAGGTGTCCACTTGACATTATCCCTCAGTTCTGTTACAGATTCTTTAATAAAGTTTATAATCGACATCATCTTTATTTGTGCACGGGTTGAGAGACTCGAACTCCCGACACCTGGTTTTGGAGACCAGTGCTCTACCAACTGAGCTAAACCCGTTTATATTTTACACAAAAGGTATCAAACAAAATGAATGACACCCTTAGAGTTAATTAAACTTTGTTTACTTAGTCTAAAAGTTCAGTTACCTGACCTGCACCGACTGTTCTACCACCTTCACGGATTGCAAATCTTAAACCTACATTTAGCGCTATAGGTGATATTAACTCAACATCAATAGTTAAGTTATCACCAGGCATCACCATCTCAACACCACTTGGAAGCACAATATTACCTGTAACATCAGTAGTTCTAACATAGAACTGAGGGCGATAATTGTTGTGGAATGGAGTATGACGACCACCTTCTTCTTTTTTCAAGATGTAAACCTCAGCTTTAAACTTAGAGTGAGGAGTTACAGAGCCTGGCTTACAAATAACCATACCTCTTGAAATATCAGTTTTTTCAATACCTCTTAGAAGAATTCCAGCATTGTCACCAGCTTCACCTTTGTCAAGAATTTTTCTAAACATTTCGATACCTGTTATTGTAGACTTGAGTTTTTCAGCTCCCATTCCAATAATATCTACTTCATCACCAGAATTTGCAATACCAGTTTCAATTCTACCAGTGGCAACCGTTCCTCTACCAGTAATTGAGAAAACATCCTCTACTGGCATCAAAAAGTCTTTGTCAACCTCTCTTTTAGGTAGTTCAATATAGCTATCAACACCTTCCATAAGCTTCATTACACTGTCTACCCATTTTTGCTCACCATTAAGTGCTCCAAGAGCAGAACCAAGTACTACAGGAGTGTTATCTCCATCATAATCGTAAAACGATAGTAAGTCCCTTACTTCCATTTCAACTAATTCTAAAAGTTCAGCATCATCAACCATATCTGCCTTGTTCAAAAAAGCAAGAATTCTAGGTATACCTACTTGCCTTCCTAACAATATGTGCTCTCTAGTTTGAGGCATAGGTCCATCAGTTGCAGCAACAACTAAGATTGCACCATCCATCTGAGCAGCACCAGTTACCATATTTTTTACATAATCAGCATGACCGGGACAATCTACATGAGCATAGTGACGGTTAGCGGTTTGGTATTCAACATGAGATGTGTTGATTGTAATACCACGCTCTTTTTCTTCCGGTGCATTATCAATTGAATCAAAACTTCTAGCTTCAGAGAAACCAGCGTCTGATAATACTTTTGTAATTGCAGCAGTAAGAGTTGTTTTTCCGTGGTCAACGTGACCGATAGTACCAATGTTTAAGTGGGGTTTCGATCTATCAAAAGTTTCTTTAGCCATAATAGTATTTATTTCTTGTTTTTTTACGAGCTGCAAATTTATAATATTTTTCTTATATAATAAGTGATTTATACTTTTTTTTTATCAATTAAGAAAAAAATTATTTTTTTGCCGAGCTTGTAAGTAAATTCAATACTTTGAAAAGAAGATTATAAAAAAAAAATGTTTTTTAGTGATTATTGAAGTATAGTTTCTGGCGATAAAAAAATTATTGTTAAATTCATGTAGACAAATCACAATTAATGAAAAATTTATCAAAAATATTATCTGTAATTGTTGGATTAACTGTAATAAATGTATGGCTTTTTAGATCAGGCAAATCAACATCATACAGAGGTGGGAATGCAAGTAGCTTAATAGAGGAATTTGAAGTTTATGGTTTAGGTGATTATTTTCTAACAATTGGAATAATTAAAGTAAGTCTAGCGATTTTATTAATATTGAGCATATACTTTTCAAAATTAAGATTAATATCAGCATCTGGAATTGCCATAATGATGTTAGTGGCTGTATATATGCACATTAATGTTGGAGATGAACTAATCAAGTCAATGCCTGCTTCAGTAATGCTAATTAGTTGTATTGTTATAATCTTTACAAGAAACAACAGTAAATAAAAATATAAAATATGAATGCATCAAAAGCTAACTTAATTAATTCAATTACATTAATAGTTTTAGGACTTTGGGGATATCTAGACAGTTCTGCTATGACAGCTTTAATTCCAGTAGGTATGGGTTTAACTTTAGTTGCATTTACAGGTGGAATTAAAAATGGAAATAAAATAATTGCTCATATTGCTGTCCTAGGAACATTGATAATTCTTATTGCTCTTGTTGGAATGAGACTCCCTAAATCAATTGATCAAGGTGGTATTGGTCTTTACAGGGTTATAGCGATGATTATGACCTCCTCAATTGCATTGATATACTTTATAAAAAGTTTTATTGATAATAGGAGATCTAAATAATTTATAACAATTATCCAGTTTATTAATTATTAAAAATTAAACAGGCTATTCATAAGATGAAAAAATATTTTACAATCAGTTTTTTCGTAAATTAAGGTTATGAAAAAAATAGATAAATCATACCTCCAAAAAAAGATCAATAAACTAAATAAAAAAATCCATAGAGCTGAATCTCAAAATGAAAATAACAAGACTTGGTGGAGAAAACTTAAACTTACTAAGCTAAAAAATAAAATAAGTTTACTTGATTGATAAAATGAAAAACATATTTTTTCTAATATTTGTAATTCTTAATTGTTCATGCAACTCTATTAAGTTTGTAAACGAATATTCTTTTTTAAACAATCCCACATCAAATTCTTTAACTGATAATATTAATCTTCAAAATTGGCATAATCTTGATCCTGAAATTGATTCAATTCCAGGAACAAGTGTAGAAAGAGCCTATGATGAACTTCTTAATGGATTAAAAGGTAAAAAAGTAATCGTTGCTGTAATTGATACTGGTTTAGATATTGATCATTTAAGTTTATCAAATAACATATGGATTAATAAAGATGAAAAATTAAACGGGAAAGATGATGATAAAAATGGGTACATAGATGATATATACGGCTGGAATTATTTAGGAACCTCATATAACGAGACTAGGGATATGACAAGAATTTTAAGAGATAATCAAGTAGATAATATAAAATATAGTCTTGTAGAAGAAGAAATTAGAAAAGAAATTAAAAAGTCAAATGAACAATTAAACATTTTGAATTATTACATTCAAATTCTTGAATTTTCAAAAGGGGTTATATCGGAGAATCTTGATAATACTAAATTTACTATTGAAGATGTAAATAAAATTAAAACCGAAGATGAAAAATTAAATCGTGCTAAAAATATTTACATAGATTTTGAATCTATTGGATATACAAAAGAATACTTGAATGAAGGTATAGAGCAATACAATGATTTTATTAATTATCATTTTAATATTGATTTTAATGGAAGAACATCCAATGACAATATATATGATATTAATGACACTGATTATGGAGATTCGAATATAAATAACATAAAAGACAGCGAATCTCATTCCACTCATGTCTCAGGAATAATTTCTGGAGATAGAAATAATAAAAAAGGGAATAAAGGAATAAATAATTTAGTTGAAATAATGGCTTTAAGGGCAATACCAAATGGAGATGAGTATGATAAAGATGTAGCTAGAGCTATAAGGTATGCTGTTGACAACGGTGCAAAAATTATAAATGGAAGTTTTGGTAAATATTTTTCATCTAACCCTGAATGGGTAATTGATGCAATTAGATATGCGTCTAAAAAAGATGTTTTAGTTGTTGCTGCTGCTGGTAATGAATCTAAAGATTTAGATTTACTATCTAATGATAATTATCCCAATGATCAATTCTTTAATAAAAATGAGTTTTCAGATACATTCATTAAAGTAGGTGCATCAACTATTAATTTAAATGAGAATTTTACAGCATATTTTTCAAACTATGGTAAAATTAATGTAGATATTTTTGCACCAGGTGTTGATATTTACTCTTCAGTACCTAATGATAAATATAAATTTCAAGATGGAACTTCAATGGCATCACCAGTTGTATCTGGAATAGCTTCATTAATAATGTCATATTTTCCAAAGTTGTCTGCAAAAAAAGTGAAAGAAATTATCTTAAAGTCTGGTATAGATATAGACTTAAAGATTGGGAATCTAGGGAGTAATAAACATTTTAGAGAATATTCAAAATCAGGAAAATTAATAAATGCATACAATGCTTTAATTCTTGCCTCAAAAAGTAAGAGAGAATAAGGATCTACTTATTAGCAAGCTGCCCACATGCAGCATCAATATCTTTCCCTCTAGATCTTCTAACAGTAACAGTTATTTTATTCTTTTCTAACAGATCCTTATAGAGGTTAATCATATTTTGGCTTGCTGATTTAAAACTTTCATCACCTATAGAATTATACTCGATTAGATTAACTTTAGAAGGAACAGATTTACAATATTTAATTAATGCATTTATATCATCAATATTATCATTAACACCTTTCCAGACAATATACTCAAATGTTATTCTTCTTTTAGTCAAAGAATACCAGTATAGAAGTGATTCTTTAATATCATCCAATGAAAATTTTTTTGAAAATGGCATTATTTTATTTCTTTTTTCTTCAATTGCTGAATGAAGAGATAAAGCTAAGTTGACTTTTAAATTTTCATCAGCTAGTTTTTTTATCATTTTTGGAATACCTGATGTTGAAACAACAATTCTTTTTTGAGAAATATTCAGCCCCTTGTCTGATGAAATTTTTTCAATAGAACTAATTAGGTTATTATAGTTCATAAGAGGTTCACCCATTCCCATAAAAACAATATTAGATATAGATTTATTAAAATACTTTAAACTCTGATTATTAATTGTTACAACCTGATCGTAAATCTCATCAGGGTTAAGATTTCTCATTCTTTTCAACTTTGCAGTAGCACAAAAATGACAATCAAGACTACAACCAACTTGAGAGGATACACATGCAGTAGTTCTTTCATCAGTTGGAATTAAAACAGATTCTACAGTATAGTCATCAAAGAGTTTTACTGCATTTTTAATAGTCCCATCAGAGCTTTTCTGAATCTTATCAACCTCAATATGATTGATAACAAAATGAGAATCTAACATAAGCCTTAAATCCTTTGATAAGTTTGTCATATCATCAAAAGAATGAGCAGATTTTTTCCATATCCACTCATAGAGTTGTCTCCCTCTATATGAATCAAAACCTTTTTCTTCAAAGAAGTTAATTATTTGATTTTCAGATAAATTTCTAATATCAATTTTCATTTCGAGCGTAAATTTAAACTAATTAGTTAGATTTGCTTCTATGAAAAATTCTTATGCCTTAATTACAGGCGCAACATCAGGAATAGGACTTGAGATTTCAAAAGATCTTGCTAAAAGAGGGTTTAATCTTGTATTAGTTGCAAGAACAAAAGAAAAATTAAATCAAACAGCTAAAGAATTAATTCAAGAGTATAATATTAAATGTGATTACTTTGCCTCTGATCTAACATTAATTAACTCCCCTGAAGAAATTTATCAGTTTACGAGTAAAAAACTATATAGTGTAGATATTCTGGTTAATAATGCTGGATATGCTTTACCAAATGCATTTCATATTAATTCTATGGAAGATGAAGAAAAATGTATAAGACTTCTTGGAACATCTGTTATTGCACTTACAAAAAAGTATATTAATGATATGATATCAAATGGTAGGGGAAAAATTATGATTGTCTCATCTGTTGCTGCATTTGCACCAGCCTCAGCACTTCAAGCTCTTTATGGGCCTATTAAAACTTTCATGAATAGATTTAGTGAGACTTTGAATTATAATTATAATAGTATGGGAATAACATCAACTGCTCTTTGTCCAGGTTATACCGTAACAAACTTTCACACTGCAAGTGGGGTTCAAGATGAGATGGATAGTGTTCCTAAATTTTTAAAGAAAAGTGCAAAAAGAATTGCAGTTGAAGGCGTCGAAGCAATGATTAAGGGTAAGAAAGTTTCAGTACCGACAAAAACATGGAAATTAATTGTATTATTACTTAAGATCGTGCCAAATTGGTTTTTTTCTCAATTAAGTGGAATATTAGCTCCTGGAAGATATAAATAAATTTATATTATTTTTAGTCTATTAATCTTAAATCAATAAATATGAAATATATATATACTATAATGTTCAGCATACTTTTAATGAGTTGTAATGAGGCAAATCATGCAGTTGTGAAAGTTGATGATGAACTAAGCTCAAATATCAAACTTCTTATTGAAAAATATGTAGATAATGATTTTGATGTGACAGATTACTATACTGATGATGTTATTACTAGAATTAATAATCTAGAAATATCTGGTTATGAAAATTTAATGCAAGGGTTTCAGGCTCATCATGATGTATTGTATGACAACATTATTGTTGAAGACTTATATGTTCACACAAATTACTTTACAAGTGGTGAAATATGGTCTAATGCATGGTTTACATGGAAGGGAACTGGTAAAACAACCGGTGAGGAATACACCAATAGAGGTCATTTTGACTATAAATGGGAAGATGGTAAGATTGCAATCTTACAGGCTTACTATAGTGAGTATGCAGAAAATAAAGAAGCTGCTGCGTATACCGCTTCTCAAAACTAATATTCATACCCACTCTTTTGAGTGGGTTTTTTAATAAGATTTTAAAAGTCCACCGTCTATAGGAATTGCAGCTCCGTTAATATAAGCAGCGTTATCAGAACTTAGGAATGAAACTAAATATCCATACTCCTCAGGTCTTCCAAGACGAGAGGCAGGTACTAGTGATTTCATTTTATTAAGAACTTCAGCTTCTGAAATTTTCAAAGACTTTGATTTCTCCTTGTTTAATTCTTTAATTCTCTCTGTATCAAAATAACCAGTCAAGATAGAATTAACAGTTATTCCATCTGGTCCAACATCTACCGAAAGGCTTTTAGCCCATGCAACTACCGCAGACCTTATACTATTGGATAAAACAAGATAATTGAGAGGCTCCTTCACAGATACTGAGGTAACATTAATGATTCTACCCCATTTATTTTTTTGCATCTGCGGAACAACTAATGATGTGGTATATACAACACTTTTGAATAATAAATCAAATGCTTCTTGATAAGAATCAATATTTTTTGATAAGGAATTTCCCGCTGGAGGTCCCTGAGTGTTATTTACCAAAATATTTACTTGATTATTTTTAATATATTTTTCAATCTTAATTTTATACTCTTTAAAATTTGAGAAATCTACAATTAAATAACTATGATTACTAGAATTGGGAAGTTGATTAAGAATTTCTTTTAGTTTAGATTCATTTCTTGCTATTAAACAAACACTTGCTCCAGAGTTAGCTAGTTGAGTTGCTATACCTAGACCAATTCCCTTGCTGCTTCCCCCAATTAAAGCTTTTTTCCCTGTTAAATCTATTTTCATCCTAGGTCATCTCTTTTTGGACTAAAAACATCCATTAATACACATTTACTAATAGCTTTGCCAGAATGAGGAATGTTAGAGGGTATAAGAAAAGTTGAGCCCTTCTTACATAAATTTTTCTTCCCATTAATGGTAAATTCAAACTCACCCTCAATAACATGCATAAGCTGTTCGTTTATATGTTTATGTTCAGGAAGACTTGAGCCTTTATCAATTTCCCAATATACCCATGTAAAGTCAGATCCATGAATAATTTTACCATGGAATCCTGGCATTATTTCATTGGAATTTAATTCATTAATATTCATTTTTAAATTTATTAATTCTTACAAAATATTACTAATTACAATATTCCTAACATTTTAAAAAGCAACACAACAAAAATTATTACAATAAAGAAACTAATTAAAATTCTTTTTGCAACTTTTACAGCTATACTATTTTTATTTTTTCTCATTTAATGTTAATCAATTGAAGTATTATTTTTTAAATTAAACAAAAATTTCAATATTTATATAATCAGGAAAGAGCCTCAGACTTTCAATTTAAAATAATTATACTAATGAGTGGTAACTTTGAATTTTTAGACTATTTAATATTTGGTCTTTATGCAATTACTATACTATCAATTGGACTTTGGGTTTCTAGAGATAAAAAAGGTAAACAAAAAAATGCAGAGGATTACTTTCTTGCTAGTAAATCTCTTCCGTGGTGGGCTGTAGGAGCTTCATTAATAGCTGCAAATATCTCTGCTGAGCAATTTATTGGAATGTCTGGATCAGGATTTGCATTAGGACTTGCAATTGCATCCTATGAATGGATGGCTGCAATTACTCTTTTGGTTGTTGGGAAATATTTTCTCCCAATTTTTATAGAAAAGGGACTTTATACAATTCCCGAATTTATTGAAAAAAGATTCAGTACAAATCTAAAGACGATACTTGCAATCTTTTGGATAGCACTTTTTGTTTTTGTTAATCTAACAACAGTTTTATTTTTAGGAGGAAAAGCCCTGGACACTATTATAGGTGTTGGAGATGGATCAATAATATTGAATAGTATTATCGGTCTTGGACTATTTGCATTGGCATACTCTTTATGGGGTGGACTTGCTTCCGTTGCATGGACTGATGTAATTCAAGTAGTTATTTTAATTTTTGGTGGATTATTAATGACTTATTTTGCTCTTGCTAATGTAACAGATTCTGGAAGCATAATTGATGGTCTAAAATATGTTTTTGAAAAAGCTCCAGAGAGATTCTCAATGATATTATCCAAAGGTGAAATCATTGATCCAAATGGAAATGATGCATGGTGGGACTTACCAGGACTTGCAGTACTAATTGGTGGAATGTGGGTGGCTAACCTTTATTATTGGGGATTTAACCAATATATAATTCAGAGAACCTTAGCTGCAAAAAGTTTAGCTGAGGGTCAAAAAGGGATTGCTTTTGCTGCATTTCTAAAATTAATTATCCCTGTAATTGTAGTCTTACCTGGAATTATTGCTTATGTTATGAATCTTGATGATGCAGGAATGTTAACAACAACATCTGTTGATCCAGGTTTTATTTATTCAGATGGAAGCTTTGCAAATGATAATGCTGCACCATGGCTAATAAAGAACTTTATTCCAGCAGGAATAAAAGGTTTAATCCTAGCTGCTTTAGCAGCAGCAATTGTATCCTCGTTAGCATCAATGCTTAACTCTACATCAACAATTTTTACAATGGATATTTATAAATCTCATTTTAATAAGAAAGCTTCAGATGCAAAAATGGTATTAGTAGGAAGAATTACTGTAGTTGTTGCTTTAATTATCGCAATTGTTATTGCACCTCAACTTGAAGGTCTTGGTCAAGTATTTATATTTATACAAGAATATACTGGTGTTGTTAGTCCAGGAATTTTAGCTGTTTTTTTAATGGGTCTATTTTATAAAAAAGCAACTAATAGTGCTGCAATCTGGGGAGCAATATTATCAATTCCAATTGCTATGTATTTTAAAGTTGCTCCTAAAGGATGGAGTGATGCTTTAATTTTCGTTGAAATTCCATTTATGCATCAAATGGGTTATACTTGCATATTAACAATCGCTGTTATAGCTATTATAAGTTATATAGATGGTAATAAAACTGATTCAAAAGCTATTAACCTTACAAAGAAACTTTTCTCAACTGATAAAACATTTAATATAGCTGCATTTTCAGTACTTTTAATTACTGCATTTTTATATGCAATGTTCTGGTAAAAAAAATAATTATGATTAAATCACTTTTAAGTCTACTGATTTTGATACCCTCTTTAATTTTTTCTCAATCAAATGAAGACTTTTATATAAATGGTAATATTAAAGTTGACAATAATGGTGTAGATTGGATACCTCTCTATACACTAGGTGAACCTGCGTTGAGCGGGAGTTTTTCTATAGGTAATGACAGATTTTCAATAAATCCGAATTTTAGATATGAACTTGATGGACTCCAACCTTGGGCAGTTGATATAATATGGAATTATAAATTGAAAAATAAAGGTAAATTCAATATTGATATTGGTGCTTTTTTTCCTGGAGCATCTTTTCAAAGAATTGAAGTTGATGAAGAAAAGCTACCTGATATCATAATCCAGCCATGGGTTACAACCCTTACTACTACAAAGTTAACATATAGATTTAATGACAGTTTTGGTCTATCTTTTCTTTATTACGAAGGTTTTAATTTAAAGAAAGTCAATGATGATCAATTTGATGGAGGAAGAATGTTTTTTTTACAGCCTGAAATAAAACAATTTAATTTAACTAATAAAATTAAGATAAACTGGTTACCTCAGTTATATACAATTCATATAAGTGCTGATAAATCTTATTATGGTTTTTTAGCTGCTTCAACTTTGCAAATTGGATTTAAAGACTTTCCATTATCAATTGTGAATATCGTAAACCAATCAATCGACTTTGGCAACCTTACTGGTAAAAAATTTGACTATAGTTTTGGTATAAATTATTTTTTTGAGTTAAATTTTATTAAAAAATAACTACTTAGTTACAGTAATTTCAATTGCGAAACCTCCACCTTCAGCCATGGTTAAGTCAATAGTAGAATTAGAAGAAATCAACCTTGAGACGACCTCATATTTCATAGGATTTTCTTTCCAATGAGTGTTATCTGTATCTTGGAAGATATTTAAATTGTATATTTTATCATCTTCAAGAAAACTAAAATCAAGTTTTACAGTTCTAGATTCCTGATTTGTTATTCCACCGAGGTACCAATTCTCTGAGAACTTATCTTTTCTTGCTAAAATTATATGGCTTCCAATTTTACTATCAATGACAACCTTTTCCGACCAGTCAACTGGAACATTTTTAATAAACTCAAATGCTTGAGGATGTTTTAAATAATGTTCTGGTAAGTCAGCAGCCATTTGCATTGGAGAATACATTATTACATAGAGTGCGAGTTCTTTAGTAATTGTTGATGGAACTATTGCTGCATTATCTATTACTTTGTTGTCAGGAGATTTAAACCTAAAATTATTTAGCTGGAATATTCCAGGGGTATAATCCATTGGACCAGAAAGCATTCTAGTAAAAGGTAAAACGGTAATATGATTAACACCGTTTGATGAGAAACCATTAAATTCCTGTCCCTTTGCACCTTCTCTGGAAATAAAATTTGGATATTTTCTTCTTAGTCCAGTATCCTTAATTGGCTCATGTTTAATAATACTTATCTCATATTCAGCTGCCTTTTCGATTACCCTCTGCATATGATTAATCATAAATTGTCCATGATGCCATTCATAAACTATATTTCCATTTTCATCAATTCTCTTAATATTTTTACTTACATCGTTTACATAGCCGGTTTTTATGAACTTAATACCATTTTCTTTGTACAAACTGTATGCATCATCTAGTTGACTCTCATAATTTTGAATTTGACCTCCAGTTTCATGATGTCCAACTAATCTTATTCCTTTACCTTTTGCATATTTAGATAAATAAGGGAGATCAAAATCATCTTGGGTTTCAGTAAAGCTAAATGGATTTCCATTACCTGAACAACACCATTCAGGATGCCAACCAATATTCCAACCTTCAACTAGCAACCCATCAAATTTATGTTTAGATGCAAAATCTAAATATTTAATAACTTTTTTGTTGTTTGCCCCATGGTTAGCTGATGGCCACCAAGTTGATTGATTAGTTCCAATCATTTCCCACCATACTCCCATATATTTTCCAGGCTTAACCCATGAAAAGTCCGATCCTTCTTCTGGATCATCATTAAGATTAAGAATCATGTTAGATGACAATAAGTCTGAACTATTTTCAGCTATTTGAATAGTTCTCCAAGGAGATATAATTTCAGATTCTAATTTAACTTTTATTCCGTCAGACCATGGATATAATTCAGCTTCTAGATTTCCATCACCTTTAGGTGCAAGAGTCATTGATGAAAAGTTTATCAAATTAGCTTCATGAAGACTTACATAAAGTCCATTTTTTTTCTTTAATGTCAAAGGTGTATGTGCGGCGTCTATACCTAAAGTGTCATATGATATATCCTCTACACTATCAGAAAAATATTTTTTTGATATACTATCAATTGAAGAATAAGCATGAAGAAATTCGTATCTTCTATATGAAAAAGCAGGTATCCACCATGCCTTATCATTTGGTGATAAATTAAATTCGGTTTTTTCATCAATAATATCATAACTGGGAATCCCAGTTTGATTTGGAATTTCATATTTAAATGCAACTCCGTCGTCAAAAACTCTAAAAATTAGTTTCATCTCAAGACTATCTTTATGTAAAATTATTGACAGTTGGTTGTATTCATTAATGATATTAGATTCTTCACCAAATGAAGGAGCCCAAGAATCAGAATAAGATGAATTAGATGTTTCTTGAATTTTAAAGCCAGATGAAAAGTCAAGTTTATTCTCCAAAATAAAACCAAGTAAAGATTTTTCAATTACAACTTTTTTATTCTTTTTAATCGTATAAAAAGGTTGATCATTTGAGAGTTGAAAATCCAATGAAATAGAAGAATCAGGCGATTTTACTGTAGTTTGAGAGTTGAAACTACATGATACAAAAAAAAATATTGAAATTGAAACAAAAATTTTTTTCATAATAAACATTTCTAAATTTTAATTTTGAGCAATATCAATATCCTCAATTTTAGAAATTAAATTTTGAGAAATGTACCTTCCTACTTTGTCACCTTGAACAACACCGTGCTCAACAGCCATTCTGTAATGAATGCCTCCATAAAGTCTAGAGATAGCTGCTTCATCAGCTGCATGCTCAAATGAATTAAATGATCTAACTGGCAAACCATACTTAATTTCAGTTGAATCATCAAATGAAAAATCTTCACCATAAATTTTAGTCAAAACTATTGCAGAAGCTTTAGATATTACA